>Ga0116228_10001464_pt1 | contig 19652 bp, 13 predicted proteins | sample S1TSphfallax_2_FD_89694 | JGI IMG/M metagenome (GOLD analysis project Ga0116228, IMG submission 89694) | Host-associated microbial communities from peat moss isolated from Minnesota, USA - S1T2_Fc - Sphagnum fallax MG | ecosystem: Host-associated > Plants > Peat moss > Unclassified | place... | reverse complement strand
TTTTCACACTATTGGAATGGCCTATAATTAGGATGGTAGGTATGTCCCTAAATGACAAATCCTACCTTCTTTTTGTCTCTTTGCATAAACTTTTTATTATTACTTGAATAGTTATAGTAAACTTAGTAAGTGATAATAATTTTTCTTGGAAATAAGAAGTTGAACTTATTCCGTCGACATTGCCTTTATTAGGATGGTAACGTTCATGGGCCACATTTTCACACCTTTACATGAAGAAAAGTAGACAAATGTGTGTGGCACATGTATTTTTGACCTTTTTTCATTCGGAGAAATTACATTTATTTGAATGGGTTAAACTTTTCTTTACCAACTTGGTGGCCATTGATTATGCCTTTATTTCTTTTGGTTCATTTTTTGCCACCAATTTGATATGCTATTAAAGGGACTATGAAAAGATATTTCATGGCTTTCATGACTTTAATAAAGAATATGTGAATTGGTCATCCTATCAAAAGACTTGTAATTTTGAACATTGGAAATCGTTCATTTTATGGGAGGTTTTTGTTTTTACTTATGTTTGTTGTTGTTGGATCTCATTCACTAGTTCCATTTTTTATATTCCTCTAAATAATAAAGGTTTAATTGCTTCAATCTATTGTGAAGAAGTAAGACTGACACAGAATTTTGAACCTTTTTTTTTGTTTTCTTCCATATTATGTTTCACATTTATATAATTATTATGAATGTAATTCAATTTTAATTTACATAAGATGTGAATTCAATTTAAAATAAAATGAATGAGATTAAATAATATAATTATTATTGTGGAAAAAATTACCCATGTAATTTAAAATATAATGCATGTGGGCATTTTATTGTCTTGTGAATACAATACTTACAAAAATTAATAAACTATTTACACCCATAATTTGTCTTATGATGTTATTGCAATTTTTTCGTTTATAAATATTTATGCACCAATATTTTGGCATAGGATGTTGAATTTAATATTTGCAAATATGTTTGAATTGAAAATTGACATTCTAGGTAAAGTTTATGGAAAATTTTGAATTTAAATGAAATATTATATTTACGAAAAATTTGCAGTGAATAGATGCATTTACTTTTCACTATACCCCCCTCCCCCCAAAGCAATTTGATGTGTATTTGTTGTTTTGATGTTTTATCTATCTCATGGAACATTGTTGTTCCATCTTTTGTTGCTTGCTTGTGATTTTTTACTTTTCATTTCAAAAAAATTATTTAAAAAAAATATTGGCAAGTGCTTGTATTTTGTAAAATAACAATTATAACATCAATAATTTAAATGGGTGTTGTTGATGGAGATTTTTTTAAATTTTAAATTACTTGTTCTTAGGGTTCACATTTATTAATAATTTAAATTTTATTTTCCTTTTTCCGACAATGGTTTTTTTCTCCATGGAATTGTTTAAACAACTTATGAACTTGATTTATAAGGAAAACTAATGCTAAAAAAAATTATGCAAAAATAAATAAATTATTGGTGTATATGTTTGTTTGTGTTGTCCATAACTACCTCCAAACCTTTCATACCTACTTCGAATCTACAAACTTACCTTTCACAAACAACATATGAACAAGTATTCACATGTCAATGTGCTATCACATCATAATTAAAAATATAATTTCCTTTGTTACAATGTTACAAATAATAAAACTTTGGAAGATGTGAACTCCATGATTCTCATCGCAACTAATAAATACACAACTCAATGATTTTGCTATTGAATTCAATACAATCAAAGAAGAATTTATGTTAACTTTGGAACCTTTAAGGTTTTGTGTTTTCATGCATGTTGTTCAACCACATACAAAACATTTCATGCACATTGTTGGTACCATTTAAAATATTTTGTGAAGAGTTTTGATTTCTTTGCATTGTTTTTAGACAAGGTGACAATAGTGAAAAAATTTCAACATTTTGTAAAGAGATTGTTCTTTTTGTGTCACTAGGATGAGGGTGCCAATGGTACTACCAACTTATATCCCATTTGGGATTTCAAAATAGAAAAATGATTTTATGCATGTTGAATGTTTTGAGTTAATCTTTATCCCTTAGAATACTATACTTGGAGGTTGGTTGTTTACAAACCCATCGAAGCTTTCAATTATGTTTCCTTTTTTGTCAAATATATTTGTCATTGTATGTCAAGATGCAAACATTGAAGGAAATGTTGCCATTGTAGAGGATTTTGCTTAGTGTGGGAAAGGGCATTATGTTCACACGGTTAATTTTTTTTTGTTAATTTTAGCTTATTTGATAAAGGATGCCACTCTTGCATTTTCCTTAAACCACATCATTAGTTTTTTTTTTGGTGGAATTTTTTATGATTTAGTTATTTTTGTCTTTAGAAATTAAAAAAAATAAATTGTGAATTTTAGAGGATTTTTCACCTTTTTAAAAAATAAAAAAGGTTAGTTGCATCTAGACATAGGAATTCCTAGGTCATCACTTGTAATATCACTTTTGTAAAAATGCTACAGCCCAGCCATGACAATCACAAATTAATGTTAATTAGGTAAGGTTAAGAATCTTTGCCAGTGGAACTACTTGTAAAATTTGACCAAAAATACCTTTACCCACATGAATCAACATATTTTTATATTGCAATATGGAAATATGTGCTATTGAGAATTATAATTAAAACAACAAGGAACCCACACAAAAGGGTGAAAATATGCCACAACATCCTAAATAATCATCTTCAAGATCACCATAAAAATAAAAATGTTAAAAAAGAAGAAGAAGCAAAGGGTGTTTACATTGTTGGCAATACATGGTCTCACCTAGGCCACTTAAAAGGTGGTCAAATCATAATTCATTCCATTTAAGACCTAGAAAGGAAAAATAAAAGCAAAATAAGATATATATTGGGTGAACATCATGCAATTTCCATTAGAAAGATAACAGGAAGGAGAAAGTGAGAGACACAACATCAAGTCAAGTTGACCCATTCAAAGATGAAAGCTCATGAATGAATGCTATAAAGTGAATTGCTCCACACTTTGGTGGAAAACAAAGCCAAGGCAAATAAAAGATGACTTGCCCCCCATGTTCAACCATATTAGGTTGAACATTATTAATTTTGGAGTGTATTTTTAGTTTTAGAGAAGTCCCAAATTTAATTTAATAACTGAATTCTAATATAATCTAGGGTTTTAATTTTCAATTACATGTTATTATCTCCCCCCCCCCCCTTTCACATTAACAAAATTAGTGAATTGGCAAAATTTACACTTGAAACTCAAAAACAAAATCCAAAAATTTCCCAACCTTTTTGTCAAGAGAATGAAATTTAAAAAAAAAAAAAAAAAACTCATACAATCATGAATACAAGCACTAAATGGGGAAAAAAGAAGGAAAAACCAACATATTGAATCCAAAGGACACAAAAGAAAGGTTTTAAGCCGTAGTGATTATCAATAACAAGTTCTAATGACAATTGTAACCTTTACATGGATTCTTGGTTGCTAGTAGTATTAATTAGTTGAGGGGGTGAGTCTAAAGTGATTGTTTTGGGTTGTTTTTGGTGATGGGTCAATTTTTTTGGCCTATCACCTAAAGAATAACACACGCACTAGGGGCACTCCCATAATAGGAGACTATGGAACCTTTGCCTTTGGTTTGGCTATATATATATATATTAGGTGGTAGAATCTTGGGTAAATGAGATGGAATAAAGTGTGGTGATATTGGGAACATCTTAGAGAACACATGGGGACATACCAAAATCATTTTCCTTTTACTCGTATAATAATGTCCACAAACAAATGGTACCCAATCAATAGTTGGTATGTTTGACTACAAAAATGGCCACAAAAAGAAAATCTACACTAGACCTAAACCCACCTAAACCCTAAATGTGCTTGTGGGGGGGTACACCGGGTGGACTGACTTTGAGAAGGAGGACTGTTTGTTGGATCAACTACCTACCGGTCAAGTTTAACTATTCTTCTTGACATTTTCAATGGGTCTTGAGTCTTGACCACAAAAAGGAAATCTACACTAGCAAGCCTCCTATTTCAATTAAAAGTTTCTCAAAAGCAGGCCAAGTGGGTCAAATTTGGGGCTCTCATAGGATTTTCCCCTGTAGTAAAAAAAACACTAAAAAGGCTTCAAAAGGGCTTAAAATTGAAGTTAAAAGGCCTTCACAAGTTCACAAGGCGGTTTTGTTAAGGATAGGTTACTAGTAAGTGATTAGTTAGTGTACATATTAACTATATGTTGCTTAACATATCGACTAGTTATTAGAGTTATTTGTAAAGTTGGGCAAACACAACACCAGAAGTCTGTGTTTGCCCTATTGATTCACAAGATGTAATTGCAAAGATGGCATTAAAAATTACCTGAGTGCCCCAACAACATGTGTTCTTTATTAATTTCCTATCATAGGTAGTCAATAGAGAAAATAAAATAAAACATACACAAAGTGGCCTGCCTTATCCCACACATGAACGACCCATAGAAATCAACTCAAATCACATCCAAAGGCTCATGTGGATTTTTATTGGTCATTCACCACAATTGATCTTTTGAAGACACCATTGTGATCTTATGAATTTTCATTTATTGAGAGGAATGTTACATGAATTTTCATCCATTGATAAGAAGGTTTTGTTGAACTCTTTGAATGATAAGTTATGTCTAATAACTAAGTCAAGATTGTTGATTAATGGAAATACCTTCGGTTACATGTCTTTTCATCCATTGATAGGAGGGTTATGTTGTCGCTCTTGAATATCTGAATGATAGGTTATAAATGACTTGAGGTCGGCAATTACCAGAAATACCTTCCATATGAAGGCAACTCAGCTATTTTTGAGGTTGTTGGTTATTGGAAATACCTTTTAGTGCTTCTACACATTCCAGCTATTTCCAATAATCAAAGACTTCAAGGCAATCACCAAGTCCATAAATGTGAGTGCAATCAAGTGAAAACACAATTAGCCATAACCTTTTGGGCCTTGCCTTGGTAGGCAAGGATATTGTGTTTAGATTCATTATAGAGTATAGTAGCTTAAGGGATTTTGGCCCCCAAGTAGTAGGTCTATTTTTATACGAGGATTCTTGAAAGATGATATTTTGGCTTGTGTTGGGATTTGAGATAGTTATAGAGTTATAATATCTTGAAGGATTTTGGTTTCTTTTAGAGGATTTTTTGAAGACTACATTTTGGCACGGTGAAATATTTGAGTTTCCGTAATTCTTCTTCTTCTGCATTAAGATACTAAAAGGCAAGGCCACAGTGTGACGAACCCCTTGTTTTACTTGCAATTGACTGTTGAAGGAAAACTGGCTCTTCAAACTTTATGTGATGGGGGGGTCTAAAGTTGTGAAAAGTTGCAAACGAAACCCTCTCTCAATATTTGACCACAAATGAATCAAGGTAAAAGACTCTGATGCATGGATTGCAAAAGAACACAACATACCCCAATGACCAAGATGTCAACTAATGATCTAAAGACCCACTTTAATTTATTTTTTAGTGTAATTGGATGGCATGTTTGTCAGCATATTTTCCTCCATTGGTTTTGGGAAGGTTTGAAACACCTCATATGGGCCCTCCCATAAAGCACTTTAATTTATTTTTTAGTGTAAATTGGATGGCATGTTTGTCAGCAAATTTTCCTCCATTGGTTTTGGGAAGGTTTGAAACACCTCATATGGACCCTCCCATAAAGCACTTTAATTTATTTTTTAGTGTAAATTGGATGGCATGTTTGTCAGCAAATTTTCCTCCATTGGTTTTGGGAAGGTTTGAAACACCTCATATGGGCCCTCCTGGGCTTCCCATAAAGCATGCTGCCCTGGGCTTTACCCTACACATGAAAGACAAGCTACTATTGCAAGCACTACGTAGAATGAGTGAGATTTTTGTGACTACACAAGCATTTCATTCTCTTGGCTGGTTTTTATTCAACGGTTACTATAGAAATCCAGTGGAATTTTATTTTTTAAAAATCTTCTGGTAAATGTGGGCTGAGCCAAATCAATTACCCTCTTGTTCATTGGGATTTAATTTGAATATTAAGGTCACTGTAGACGAAGGTCCAAGGTCCAGGGTCCAATGAAATAGAATAATCCCATTGGCTGAGAGCCATATATTGGACCCACTATCTTTAGATGAGGGTCCAAGACCAAAAAGTGGCAAATTGAGCCCCCCCCCAAAGAGCTCGAAGGAGAGCTCATGATTTGGAGAACCAAGGTCAGCTATAGGGTTCCAACTCAAGGATTCAATTTGCTTCAAATGAGTCCCAAATTGGTTCCTAAGCATTTGGACCCTGGACCCTGAAGCTAAAGTGGGCCCTAGATCATCCTCAAAGCTTACATTATGAAGAGATACAACTTTAAGGTCTCCAATTTTTAAATGGGCACAACTGACTTATGTAGAGCAATTGTAAACAGAAATAATCTGTAAAGGCAAAATCTATTATCAGGGAGGCTTAATGGAAGGATGCCATTAGTAGTTGGATTTGCTTAATGCAAGTGGTGCTAGGGTAAACTGGCCCATCATCAAACACAGGCTGGTCACCAATCACCCATGTAGTGCAAGCAACTAACCTATGTTAAAACAAAAGGGCGTTGTCTTTTTAACCCATAACCAAAGGTTTGATTGAGAAAAAAATAGTTCTAAATTTTTCATATTGGTGACCAGCGATCAAATTTTTGTGTTTGGTATTAAGGGTTTAGGTGAGCATATTTGTAAGAAATTTGAATAATTTTACAAGGGACTACTTTAAGTGTGCTATGACCGGCCAGTTTACCCTAGTTCTTGTGAGAGGAAGAACTTTGCAATTACAAAATGTTGATGCTTGTTGTCAATTTGATGTATTTGCAAGTTTGCAATCTTAGCAACCAAATCATTTCAACATATGAACTCAGGTATTTGTGCTAACTAAGGAAAATTGTATGCATGTGTTTGTTATGAAAAAAATGTATTCTAAAAATATTTTAAAAATCACCAATATTTACAATATGAAAAAATTCTAGTAGAAAGCTCATATTGTTTTGCAAACATAGATGAAGTCATTGATGTAATACATTTTTATCACACTTGAAGCATTGCCATATTTTCTTCACATAAATGGTGCGGTCACTATCCCTTTCACAAACATTTGAAAGCCAACATAAGTGTTGATCCTTATTACTATGCTCATGCTGGGATGTTGAAAGATTGATATTCCACATGAAATCATTGTCCAAACCTCACTCCACTCTATTCTTCATGCCAACTTTCCTTTACATGATAGCCCAACTTTGTGACAATAATCGCACTCTTTTTCTTCCCTCTTTTTTAAAAGAAATGTCCCACAACTTTGACTTCTCAAAAGAATTTGCTTCTACATTGTAATTTTTTCCAAAGGTCCATAATCTTCCAATCTTTGATTTTCAATTATAGAATGAGTACCAAAACGGTTACCTCACTCTCCAATCTCAACACTACAAAACCATCTTAATGATAAAAATTAATTAGATCTAGATTGTCACATGTGAAAGTTCAATGTTATTGACTCAAGTAACACCAAAACATAATTAAATTCAATTTAGGTCACATCACATTGGAATTTTTTTTTTGGATTCTTAAAATTTTCTTTGAGATTGATATAATTTTATGAATTTATTTCTTGGTGTAATTGATACATTCAAAAAATTTAGGTCACATCACATAGAATTTGTTTTTCAATTGTTAAATTGTTTTTTTTTTTGTTGAGATTGATATAGTTTCGTGAATTTCTTTTTTAGTGTAATTGATACATCAATTTTTTTTAATGTTTTCCATTAGTGAAAATGAAATTTCATGTTTTAAAATTAATGAAATTGAAAATGATTTCATAAAGATATACATGTGATCATGAAATTGTGTTTTGATATTGTAAGATTCAAGGGATGAATTAAAACATATGAATATTTTGACACATGAGATGAGATCAAAGTTTCTTTCTAAAAACTAATGGGAGTGAAAATGATTTCATAAAAACTTTATGCAATCATTTTTTTTTTTGATATTGTAATATTCAGGTAACAAAATAAAAAATAATAATTTTGAGACTTCAAATGAGATTGAAGTTTCTTTTTAAAAATTATTGGAAGTGAAAATGATTTCATAAAAAAATTATGCCATCATATTTTTTTTTGATATTGCAATATTCAAGTAACAAATCAAAACAAAAATATTGAGACTTCAAGTGAGATCAATTTTTTATTTAAAAAAATTAATGGAAGTGAAAATGATTTCATAAAAAAATTATGCGATCCTGAAATTTAATTTGTTGATATTGAAAAAGAAACAAATCAAAACACAAATGTTGAGACTTCAAGTGAGATCAACATTTTTTTTTTAAATTAATGGAAATGAAAATGATTTCATTAAAAAAAAATGCAATCATGAATTTTATTTTTGACATTATAATATTCAAGTAATAAATCAAAACACAAATAGTGAGGAATTGAAGTGAGATTAATTTTCATATAAAAATTGAATGAAAGTGAAAATGATTTTATAAAAAAATGTAAAAAATCGGAAAATTAAAAAAAAATAGAACAATGATTTGATATTGTAAGGGTCAAGGAAGAATCAAAAAATATATATTAATATTCCGACCGTATGTCAGTCAATCGTCATTGGAAGTGAGGTAGCAACGCAAAGCACAAATAGAGCAACAATTTATTACTAATTAATAATAGTTTATTGATTTATTTAGTTCCTTTCTTTTGGGGGCGTGGGATTTGTCTCGCCCGTTTCTTTTTGTTTTTTTGGTCCCTTTGCTATTTCTCTTTTTCTCATGCCGTGTTTTTCGTCGCTTGTTTTTCTCAACTCTGTTTCCGTCGCTAGCGCCAAGCTCCCTCTTCCTCTTCTCTTGACGCTTACAATTGTCGCGAGTCGCGATCGAGAGAAAACGAGAGAGAGGGAGAAGAGAGGAGAGTTTTTCTTCGCTTGTTTCCTGAACTCTGTTTTGGTCTCTCGCAACAATTCTTTCCATTTCTTATTTTTTAAGCTTTTTGAGATTGAGAGAGAGAGAGAGAGAGAGAGAGAGAGAGAGAGACAGTTTTTGTGTTTTTGTTTTGTTGATGGATGCTAGAGGAGGCTATTCTAGATGATTCTCCGTTTGTCTCTCATGCTGTGTACTAGCTGCGATCATCGTATTATAGGCCGCATTCTCTCTTCTAGTTTTACTCTTTCTGGCCGGGCAGCATCATCATCTTCTGATAACACCAGTAGTGCATGATCCCGGAGTTGTTCTTATTATATCCATCGCAGTGAGCAGGAGTATTGTAATAAGCATGGCTTCTTCTATTGTTTAGTGTTTTCGCAAGGACCATTCTTTCAGTCTGATCGGAATAGCAACTTTTGCATCTTCTTCTTCGCAAGCGGATTATCTTGTGATATTCATATTCTCCTCCCTTTGTTAAAGAAGTAGTTATCCGAGTTTTGTGAACTACTTGGAGTGACTAGCAGGTACTTTACTTGCTTCGAAGTTTGAAGAGACTTTTACTGCACGACTGTTCCCGAGGTACAAGCACAAGAAGAGGTACTCTTCTTCCCGCACACTCTATTCTGAAGCTCTTTGTAAAGGCCACATATTAATTTCGAAGAGGAGACTGGGGTTAGATATATAGGCCAGTTGTGCACTGGAGAAAGGCACGAAAAAACTGCCTAGGAACCGGGGGGGATTCAAAAGCGCTTAGGAGAAATCCCCGGACATCCTCCCGTAGACTTCAATTAGGCAGGGAAGGAAGGGAAGATGACAGCCACTACAGAAGTGACGGCAGCTGTGGCCGTGAGTATTCCGCCTGTCTACTTCATTATCGGGGCTTCCGTGGCTGTGCTTTTCCTCTGCCTCACTTTACTGCTTTGGAGACAGTCTTCTTCCCCCAACAAAGGCCCTAGAAAAGCTTCTTCAAATCAGGCGACATCCAACCTATTGGTAGAGGAGACTGATCCGGTGGATGTTGAAGCTGAAGATGAAACAACGAAAAAGGTCACCATTCTTTTTGGAACTCAGACAGGAACTGCGGAAGGATTTGCCAAGGTACTCACTGTTCTACGCATGACTCCTCTTGATTCTACTGTATGCGGGTCCTCTCTAATGCCTTTCAACAGATCTCTAACTTGACAGGCACCGTGCAGTGCCTGTCCTATTGCTGCGTGGGAAAAAAAGAACAGTTCATTAATATTCAGCATTTAGGTATGAGGAGTAGTTGTACATTGGTTTCTCTGCATTCAAGACTTCTAAGGATGCCATGTTGCAGCTCAGTTTGAACAGTTGAGGATGTTGTGGAGATCTTATTTGCCACAAATGGGTGTTGGCATAGAGTTTGCAATTATGCTGCTCAGTAATGTTTTTGGATTTTATTGAGTTGCAAGGTCCCTGATCTGGCTGTCTCACTGACAGGCTCTTGCTGAAGAAGGGAAGGCCAGATATGACAACAAGGTGGTATTCAAGGTGGTAGATCTGGTATGTTATGGGGACTCTCCTGCCAAGTGTAGCTCAGGGTTGTTGTCAGACACACAAACAGTGCATGCCAGACTGAAGACATCTGCATATCCATCCCATCTCTGTTCTCTGCATTGACAGGAATCTTGTGGTTGCTAGTGATATTAGTAAGAAATACCGAAGCACAGAGACTGAGCTACCTGCTAGCAGATACTGGGTGAAAGGACATTTTCAGCCTAGAAATATCTCTTCTCCTTTCAGCAAACTGCTGTAGATACAAGGCAGCAACATGTTGTGCCACCTGCATTTCCTGTAGTGCCAGTTTCTAACCAAGATTCCTTCACTATGAGCACAGGTCAGCAGTTGTACTTCTTTGCACTGTGCACTGAAACACCAGGAAAGAGAATGGTTCAGCAACTGCTTATCTTGGCTTTGACTTAGCCCTTTAGAGTTACCCAATGTTCACATCCTCTTACAACAGAAACTCTGGCAACATTTTGGTTGTCAATTCTTCCATCAACGAGCCAGAAGATTCCCATAACTTAGTGATGGATGGTCAATCTATGAATCCCTTAACAGCTGGATGTGACTATGGTGGCATTTGAAACCATTGCCTTGCAAGGTGGTCATGGGTCCAAATCACCAGGGAACTGTCCTGATGTTCATGAGAATATAGTCTAGTATCAAATTTTGTAAGTAGATTGATACCTGGCAGGGCATTGTCTATAGGAATACACCAATCTGGTTACACAATTTTGGGTGATGGTTGTCAGTACGCAATATAAGTTGAAGGCTTGGCAAATCTTATGGGATGTTGGTGGCTACAGGAGGATTATGGTGTAGATGATCAGCAGTATGAAACAAAGTTAAAGAAGGAGAAGTTCGCCTTGTTTTCGGTTGCCACGTAAGCACTGATCTGTATAAACAATTAACATATCCACTTTCTCTTCAAGTGCTTACCTACTTTGGTATTTTTCCTCTGTTCAATGCTTCAGTTATGCCAAAGCTGTCAGTGTCCCCAGCAACAGTAACAACAGAATTTGATATACAGTCTTTCATTGTGCTTATTCAGCTATGGAGATGGTGAACCCACTGACAATGCAGCTCGTTTCCACAACTGGTTCATAGAGGGAGTTACAGTATGAATGCTCTCCTGCCCTTCCTTGTTGTGACATAGCTGGTTGTAACATGTTGAAGTTTTCAGTTGAGCACTGATAGAGATGACAAGGGAATGGGTGGTGTTATTGTTCTGAGCATTGTTATCAGATCTGTATATCTTTCTCACTGTACAATGTTTTGCTTTGTCTTTTGCCACAGGACAATGAACCTTTTTTGACTGGGTTGACATATGCAGTTTTTGGCCTTGGTAACAGACAGTATGAGCACTTCAACAAGGTAGGAGACATGATTGTCTTTGTTGTTGCAAAATATACAGTGGCTGTGGATATCTGTGTCAGTCACATTGTTTGTTTTAGAAGGGCAAGTTAACTGTGCCCATCTGACAGGTCATCCTGATGCTCCATGCAGGTGGCAATACAGATTGATGCAGCTCTTGAAAAGCAAGGTGCATATGGTTGCCTGACTGTTAGTGCTGATATTGTTGCCCAGTTGATCACCAGTGCATATGTGCCGTTTTGCATCATACTATTATCAGAAATTAGATGATGATTTGTATCAAACTAAAGCTCCTGGGTTGACATTTTCTCTCTTCAGGTGCGAAGAGGTTGGTTCCTTGTGGATTGGGTGATGATGATCAATGCATTGATGATGATTTTACAGCATGGTATGTGTCTTTTCTTGCAAACTCAGCAGACCCTATGCTGTCTGTACATCATGAATGTTGAAAAAGGACAAGACGTCCAATGTGATTTGCCATAATGTTTAACTTTGTTTCCTGCATGCAATGCTCTAGCACAGATAAAATGCAACTTGGCTGTCTTCTTGACTGTGGGTATATCTTTACCTCCACAAAGCACTTGTAGGAGGGAAGGGCATTTCCCTTCCCTATGACAGAAAAGAAAATTTCGTCCTTGCAATTTGTCTTCTTATGACCTTAGAAGTCATTTACATGGACTTACACCTCAAAGCAAGGCCATTTGGATTGCCAAGAAGAATGTGCACAGTAGCCCTTCTATTGTGTGGTGGAAAGCCAGATTTGAACTGGTGACACAAGGATTTTCAGTCCTCTGTTCTACCAACTGAGCTATCCCAGCCTCTGTCATTCGAATTACCCCAACATAATGTAAAATGGTAGAAATATTCCATTTTTATTCTACTGGTGGTGCAATCATAGTATAAGAAAAGGAAAAAGAGGAAGATCAAGTAGTAATAATAATACCTCCTTATATATTGGATGGTCCTTTCTGACAAATAAAATCGATTCAATCTATTGGGGTAGAGGGACTTGAACATTCACAGTCTATGCCAACAGATTTTCTTTTTATAGGATTTACATTGTTGTTGAAATGAACATGTAATCCTGGACTCAATCTTTATCCTTGTTCACAGTTACAGTACCGTTTTGGGGTCCCAGGTTTGTCATCTGATTCCAATCATAATGTCTTCAAATAAATTTTGAAACTTTTCCAGGAAGGAAAAATTGTGGCCAGAACTTGATGGGCTCCTGCGTGATGAAGAAGATGGACCTGCTGCTGCTGTATCATACAAGGTGGCTGTTCCTGAATATCGTGTGGTTATGTGGGAGAGTGGAACTAAGATCTGGGAACACACAGATTCTCTGCAAAGAAATGGTCAAGTTATCTATGATGTCACTCATCCTTGCCGGTAATGTCTGGGACTCTATTGCTCTTATTTTTTCTCTGCTGTTTTATTTGAGCATTTCAACTCTCTAGCTATAATTTTGAAGGACTGAAGACTGTCTTTGGCTGGTGTGGCTGTGTGCAAAAAAGGGTTGATGTTGCTGTTCGAAGGGAGCTTCACACCCCCCGATCAGACCGTTCATGCACGCACTTGGAGTTTGACATTGCAAACACAGGTCTAACGTGAGTATATCCCAAGAATCATCCTCTGGTTTGTGTTAGATAGCATATGTTAACTATGTGGAGTTCTAGGCTATAAGCTTCTACCATGCCAGCTGAAGTCCTTGTTGAGGTGGCAGGTATGAAACAGGGGACCATGTTGGAGTTTACATACATAATTCTCGAGAGAATGTAGAAGAAGCAGCAAAGCTCCTGGGTTTTCCCCTTGATACGGTATTCTCTCTTCATACAGACACAGAGGATGGTGAAGCCTTGGGAGGTGGCAGCGGATCACTTCCTCCTCCATTCCCTGGTCCATTGACCCTCCACACTGCACTCAGTAAATACGCTGATCTGTTGAATTCTCCTCGCAAAGTGAGTACTGATCGCAACCTGCAAATGGGGTCCTCTTCTTTCCACAAGTGGTGAACTAGAATAGTCCATTGTAGTCAACAAAAAATCCAATCTGCAGGGAAGTTCTACCATGTCAGGAATGGTTACCCAGCTTTGGCAGCTTCTGAAAGGAGCAGCTAAGCAGCATGTTTTGTGGTTCATAGCTCGTTTATGAAGAGTTACAGTGTTGAATAGGGTGCACATGCACACTGGTTAATTTCTGAACTCTTTGGTGCTTGATGTGGGTCGCAGGCTGTTTTGTCTGCATTGGCTGCATATGCATCTGACCCAGAGGAAGCTGATCGCTTGGAACATCTTGTGTCACCCCAGGGCAAGGTAGTTACTTCGTAACCTGGTATGCAGCAGGACTGTGGTCAGAGGGTGTGACAGGTGTTTCAGTTTGCATGCTATCTATTTCCTGACCACTGTTTGGCCATGCAGGAAGAGTACCAGCAGTGGGTGATAGCCAGTCAGCGAAGTCTATTGGAAGTGATTAGTGCATTTCCATCTGTGAAAGTTCCACTTGGAGTCTTTTTTGCTTCTGTGTCTCCTCGTCTTCAACCACGATTTTACTCCATCTCCTCCTCACCCAGGTATTAAATGCATCATCTGTTTGGCCTGCAAAAAGAGGTTTCACTTCCATGAACTGTGGGAGAGAAGCTGACTGTGGTTTGGTGAATGAGTTGCTTTGGTGCCATAGGTTTGCGCCCACCAGAATTCATGTCACCTGTGCTTTGGTCCATGGACCTAGTCCAACAGGACGCATTCATCATGGTGTTGCCTCTACTTGGATGAAGGTTATTTTCCAATTTAATCTTCTTCCTCAACACTCATTCTCATGTAAACCCTGAATGGTACTAAATGCTGGGGTTGCACCTGGGTTGCAATGGTAGCTTTGTTCAAGTCACTGTAGCTTTCAGGCCACTACAGGGAACATATAATAGAATACACACTAGAGACATTGTAGAAGCAATAGTTCGGCAAATCACAGATACTGTCCTGTCAGAAAAGTGATTTTGTGGTGGGCAGAGAGATGTGTGAACTTTTATTTGAACTGTCTGAGGTCCAATTGAGTTTTTCATCATCTGGATTTGTTTCCAATACCAGGCACCCGTAGTTGTGAATCTTGTTTGTACCTACCTGCAACCCCTTAACTCATGCTTACATTGGGTTGACAATCATCAACTGCAATGATTTGTTTTCTGATGCACTGTGCAGTTCCAGTTGGTATTGTTTAATAACATCTGGATGCAATGATTTTGCAGAATGCTATTTCTGCACAGGAGGTTGGAGATCTTGAATGCAGTCGGGCACCAATATTTGTACGACAGTCAAATTTCAGGCTTCCTTCAAACCCAATGACTCCGATTATTTTGATTGGGCCTGGGACAGGCTTAGCTCCATTCAGAGGGTTTCTACAGGTCTGATTTCTTTCAGCTTTTCTTAAGTTCTGGTTCATTTGTTCTCTCTATAGTCAGGCATGGAGGTTTTCCAATTTCAATATTCCATGCTGATGGCTCATCCTTGAGGATTGTAATAGGAGAGGGCTGTGCTGCAAGAAGCTGGGGAGACACTTGGACAGGGCATTTTCTTCTTTGGCTGTCGGACTCGCTATCAGGCAAATGCTTTGGCCTCTTACCTTTCAATTTTAATCCTTGCAGGCAACAGCTAGACATGTTGTATCCACATCTGTGTTCTCATCTAGTGTGAAGTCTTTGTATTGCAGGATTTCATATACGAGGAGGAGCTGACGGATTTTGTCAATAAAGGGGTCATTGAGTTGGTCGTGGCCTTCTCCAGGGAAGGTACCACAAAGGAGTATGTTCAAAATAAGATGCTTGAAAAGGTGTGAAGAGGTTTTTTACTGTATTTTGCTTGCATATATGGATGTAGTACAAAAATGTGATCTTGGTTCATATTGAACATGCTTGAGAAGGTGCAAAGAGTGTTCTGACTGAATCTTGTTGTAGTCATCAATGATGTATTATAATTTCTAGTTCAAAATGTACTTTGCAGCCTAATTTTCTATGGTTGATTTTGTTGCAGGCAAGTGATTTATGGAGATTAATATCTGAGGGTGCATATGTATATGTGTGTGGTGATGCAAAGGGCATGGCAAAGGATGTGCATCGCACATTACTTTCAATTGTCCAGTCAGAGGTATGCGCCTCCATGGATTTATTTCCTGTATGACCAGATTCCACTCTGATGCCTGCAGATATTACCTTCAACTTTGTGGTAGGTAGGTAGATATGGAGGTGAAAGATGTATCTGCATTAGCTTGGTGGCAGTGTGGTACCAGAATTAGTGAAGGTTAAATGCTTTGAGTTGTTTGTAGCAGCATGACAGGCAGGGAGTGAGTTAATACTTGGGTAGAAGTACCTCAATTTTGCTGACTTTTCTGTTAATGAAAGAGAATAAGAAATTGGAAGGTTAGTTGTGGAAGGCCTAGAATGAAGGCTTAACTGAACATGTGGCATGGACAGGGAGGAGTGAGTGGCACCCAGTCTGAAGCTATCGTAAAACAGTTGCAAGTGGATGGACGGTACCTTCGTGATGTTTGGTAGAGAGCAATTTGGAAGTAGTTATGTCAAATCAGGTTAGCTGGAGAGAGGCATGTAGTTGAATGCTTCTGAAAGCCACCAGTACAAGTAAGCTGGCGGTGGACACACCACAAAACAGCTGTATATTTCAATGGGGTCTTTGTAGGGATAGGTTACCAGGGTATTGGCAATGACAGTCATCACTCAATGCATGTAGTTTTAGTTCCATGAAGCTGTGCAATATAAGAGTAGGGGAGAAACATAGTTGGGTTGATTATTGGGAATGAATATTCGACTATATTGTGTACTCCAGGAAAGTGCACCTGTTGTAATGTGAGCACACCCTAACCTGGAAGCTTTAAGGCCAAGGCAGCCCAGCCAGTTAGCCTGTTTGAATCACAGAGGACTTGGTTGTAGCATCCGTGCAAAGTAGACAGGCTTTTATTGGAAATTCTCTATATGGATATTGTTCTGGTTTCTACCTGGGCAAATGTATTTTGGTGGTCTCTTGTTATGAAACCAGTTTCACTGTTCCTGTCTGAGAGAACTACTTTCTTCCTCTCTTCATTTTACTTTTCCAGTTCAATAGATGGTCATCGAGGTGAGGACATTCTTTGTTGGTTCCTTTCCCTTTCATTGTGAAACATTGGAACTGGGTTCCTACTAGCTAACATGATGACTTAGTCTTGCTAAGACTTCTGGAAATGCAACAGAAATTCAGGGTGCAGATGTTTTTGTAATGGTTTGCCCAGAATTTTGGGCTTATTATATTATACTCATCTACACTCACGATGGGGAGCTGATGAAATACAGAGGGTTATTATGGCAGCTGGGAGTTGATGAAGTCAGTGGGTTATCATGGCAGGTCTTAAGTCTTTACTACTGATGTTGATGAAGGTAACTGTCTGACACTTTGTGAGTGACTCTTATAGGTTGTGACTGCACTCATTGTTATTGTCATCTGCAGCGAGTGTTGCTGTGGAGATTTCTCTGCAAACTTGTAGAGATCTACATTTTCACTTGGTTTTCTTGCATGTCTTATCAGGCCTACAGTGACTTGGTTGGGTTCCCAAGTTCAGAAAACTAAAAATAGTCATCACTTTGCAAGGTATGGTTCTTATGAAATCAAATACAAAGATTATGACTTTTTGCATACACATATGTGTAGATTGCAGCAGGTTTGTTTAGGTTTGGCTGAATCCAACACAATAGTTAATCTAGTAACAGTTTGTGGAGTTTCCTCTGCAGTCTCTTGGGTATATATACATTTTGACAAATTGGAACTGGTTCTGATGTAGCAAGGTGGATGACTACTGGATTTTGAAGAAAGAGACTTCCCTGCTGCCCAAAGAGGGAGATTTTTTTATGAAACCTGTCGCTGTTTTACCCATAGAAGTTTGAAGTTGGAAACAGGATGTTGTTCACATTGGAAATTTGTTTAAACACACAAAAGATTGAAGATAAGAAGGATAATGTTGATATTGTGGAATAAATCAATTCATGGTGGTGGGTTGTTTCCCATTTTTTATTGAAAGGCACCAGATGACTAAAATTTTATCATCTTGTCACTTGGAAGAAAAGTGGAAAACATAGAACAGTTGTTGCCACAATATTTACCAATGTCTAAGAACAGCATTTGATCCTTCATCATAAGTATTGAAGTTGTCATATGCTATGAGATCAATGCCCAACACAATTGAAATCAACACACATCAAAACATGAACCAAGTGAAAATGTAGACCTCAATTGAAAAGTGAGAAAAAATTGTCGCATGTCAAAAACATGCACACAAGTCAAAATGAACTCATGTGCAACTATAAGAACTCAAGTTCAAAGAACAAACACAGAATGAAGTCAAAACTTGTCAAGAACTCCAGCTCAAAGCATAAACACGAAATGAGATTAAAACTTCTCAATTGTGCTTTACACTCTTATTGTGCCATGGGATCTCATAACATTGAAGATGAGATCCAAATGCATTCCTTGAGGATAAAACCCCCAAACAAGAAAATGTTAGTAGCTTTAATTGCATTAAAGTTATCCTTAAGCATGGTCCTAAGTCCAGACCATAGTTTTGTCCTCAATTCTGAATTGTTGGATATCCTTAAATTGAGTAAAGTTCAGTGAAAGTTAATATTAAATATTGAATTGGAGTACCAAAGAGAATTTATTGCAAATGATTTGGAAACACCAAATTTGGTGGTAAAAGGTCCACAACAGATTTGGTTTCACATCCTCAATTTTGGCTAAACTGAAGGTTATGATCTTCAGCTTTGTTGAGGTTGTATGGAACTATATGAAATTAGGTTCCAGTAACAAATAACAACTACAAAAGTATTATGCAATAAACATTTGTGAAAGGTATCATTTGCATTTCATCCATTATAAAAAACTAGAATAAAACCTTGGGGAAATGTGAGTGGGCGTTGCCCATTTGAAAAGTGAGGAAAATTGTGTGATGTAAATTGTATATTATTTTATAATTTTATAAATATATATGTAAATTGTGTGCCATTAGAAATATATGAAGATGTATAAATATGTATAAATGTGTACTTACATACATGCAAATACATTTTTTGGACAATATTATTAGAATTTAGTGCCCAAAAACTGACACTAGTTACAATAGTTTATTTAAATTTATGGGATTCTAGATACATTTTAACATTGTTTTACTTACAATCTTTGTATATATTTTTATTTATTTATTACATTTTAGTTTGATGCAACTAAAATAGATGTAGGATTTGAAAATTATAGTTTTCAAGATTAAACTTTTATTTATGTTTAATTTTGAGTGCATAAATGTAAATACAAGTATATAAACATGTACATTCATGTACCTATATTACTTTTAATAATTTTCTTGTACATAATTTTTAGTGAAATATAATAATGTAATTTATTGTCATAAATTTATTTTACATTATGGAATTCTACATAAATGGATATGAAATTTTACATACAATTTTCATATAGATTTTTGTAAATTATAATAATATTATGAGGTAATAATTTTTTAAAAATTTAATTCAATGCCATAATGTATTTGGGAACTTAAAATTAAAAAATAATGATGAGGTGATATTGTATTTTTTTATTTTCAAAAGATAAAATGAATAATCATTACTTTAAATTATATTTTTGACGTGAAATATTTAAATAATAAAGTTGAATAGATGTTGAAATCATAATATACAAAGAAAAAAATCATAATAATTTTTTTATTAAGAGTAAAAGGATAATATAATTTGTTTTAAACTTATGTGTAATATATAACATATGTTGCCATAA
>Ga0116228_10001463_pt1 | contig 19653 bp, 23 predicted proteins | sample S1TSphfallax_2_FD_89694 | JGI IMG/M metagenome (GOLD analysis project Ga0116228, IMG submission 89694) | Host-associated microbial communities from peat moss isolated from Minnesota, USA - S1T2_Fc - Sphagnum fallax MG | ecosystem: Host-associated > Plants > Peat moss > Unclassified | place... | reverse complement strand
TAGTTCGTGTGTGCAGCAATAGTCCACAGGCTGCCGCAGCTCTTATCCATGATAATTTGGAGCAGCTTTGGCCTTCCTTGCAGGGCGCCTCATCTCAATCTCTGCCCAAGGTCTCATACTCCCTCAGTCGTCGTACTTCTCACATTGGAATTCCTCCTGCATTTCACAGGTGCTAGTTTGAGCCCTAAAAGGCGACGTTCAAAGAAAAAACTTGTGCTTGTCAAAGCATCTCCATTGTTTGTGAAGCACAGGATTCTAGTTCTTTGAAGATAAAAAGGCTTGGGTACCGTAAAGGAAATGGTATTTGAGCATTGATCAAATTGACTTTCGCTGCCGGTGAATGCAAGAGAATGCTGGAACGGTTTCAATCTCGTAGGGTTTCTGATTAGGGTTTATGGCTTGCCATTTTTCTTCCTTGGTTTGGCCAAAATGTTCTTGAAGGTTTTTTTGACGCCTTCAATGAGTAAATGTACTAGGTCAGAAAGTGGCAAATTGTATGCCTCTACATTTATTAACTCAGGCTTGTCTTTGTGCATTCAGCTTCAGCTGCTACAAGAACAACGAGTGCTTCTGGCCTCATCTCCTCATCCTCAAAAGCTGATAGAGAAAATTGAGCAACTGAAAGATGCTGGGTACATATATCTCATATGCATAAAATCACTGTTAGTAGTCAGGTCGCTTTACTTTGAATGGATGCCTAATTTACCTGCTTGCTTGTATCAATCATATTTGTCAGGACATGTCATGTAGTGTGGATAACTTATCTTTTGACACAAAGCTGCTGTATTTGTTTGCGTTGATGTTTTCTTGGAACCCTGAGGAAATTGTACATGTTTGCAGGGTGCAAGGAATCGATAAATACATCTGGCTTGTGGGTCAGGTGATGTCAGAGCCTGCTGTGAAGAAGCTCGTGACTGTGGTGGAGGGTGGCATGGACCCCTCTAGTTACAGGGAATCTGTAGTAGCTGAACCTCTAGATCAACATGCACAAGCTTCTTCACAAGTAATTCTACAGCGTTTGCTAATGCCTACATTCATGATTGTTCTTCTTCTTAGGAAAAGTATTTTGGGTCAAGAGAATTGAGACCTTATGAGAGAACAGTGCATACATACAGAGGGAGCTTTTATCTTTGCACAAGACCTGTTCCATTCTCCATGTAGTTGTCATTACTATAGTAGCAGAACAATCAGATACTGTTAACCATAGATGACTTCTGCAGCTAAAACTTGTTTGCACTTGTATACTCATGTTGAATATGGGCTTGATGTGCATATGCAGCTACCAAACATGCCTTTCTCCTTTTCAGACGTGGGTGAAGGCCCTGCTAAAAGATCCAGGGAGTCTGAGCAGATGGTCAGTCGGACTGTTAGTGTTGTGCAGCAGTTCCACAACTTTGGTCTTGATGATCGTCAATCAGAAAGTGCCGGCTGGGTGAATTCCCGCTCTGAAAGTAGGATCCTCATACTCTCAACTTGTCCCTTCTTAAAAGTATGGGTCTGAAATTGGGTGGCAAACAACTTCAAGTAGTGCTAATCCTAATCTTGAAGATATCTACTTTTGGCTAATTTTGTGTTGATGTGGGGTTCAATTCTGTGTCATGCAGAATATCTGGATGTACCAAAACCTCTTATAGAGGGAGTGTCTTATCCTGCAACCCCTCAGTGGAACATAGACAGACCTTATCTCACTGGCCAACATCTCTTCCAGGTATATCTCTTTTACTGAAACCTCAATAGTCACACCCAATTACCACACTAATCTTACTGATTGCTCTACTCCAAAATTATTATTCGTAAGCAATTTTTTGTTAATGTTTCAGGACAGCAACACCAATCCCAGAAGGACCTTGACTCCACGAGGAAGCTCAACTGCAAAGGAGAGCCCTTCAGACAAGGACTCAGTCATGTAAGATATGTCTAGAGCAGTTTTGAAACCTAAAGCTAAAAATTGAGTTATGGAGTGCAAAAAGAATGCAATTCAAGTGTGTGAAGACAGATTGCACCACCTATTGTTTTTCCAAGGTTGTAGACATCCACATGACATATTGTCTCTTTGTTACAGTAACACGGATGCCATTAGGACCCTTGGTATTTATACGCCATCTGTGCAGGTATGCTGATAGAACCTTGTTCCCAAAGTATGCTATGTTTGTCAGTTTCTTTGAGTCATGTTGTGTAGTTCTTAATGTTTGCAGGAACTTAAACCAGTGAAGTGTATCCATCTGGAATGGGTTTTTTGAGCGCATGGTTTTTTGAGTTGATTTACAATTTTGAGCCAGTTGCTGCGGTTCATTATCAAGAGCAGTTTGGAACAATATTTTGGGTCACCTGTCATGTGCTTATTTCAGGCAATAACTACTATTGTTGCAGGAAGTCCTTTAACTATGTTTGATGTATTGCAATAACAGGAGTTGCTGGTGATTGATGACTTGCTCTATGCCATGGTTGGAATCGAAGGCAAATATGTGCGAGTTCGGAGGGGACGGTTTAAGGATGGAAATACATTTTCCTTTTACATGGATCCATCCATGGATGCATCAATACATGTAAGAAGTGCCCATGTAGTGATGGCATATAGTACACTAGGTGATTGATATGCCAAGCCAGCAGTGCCTACTTGCCTGGGAAGTTCCCACCTTATGTGTGTTGAGTGCAGGAGCTTGCAAAGCGGGTTTTGCCACTGTGCGAGAACTACATAGTGGTGAGCCAGTTCACAGAAGCCAGATCACATTTCAAACATGGGTTGGTCAATCATGCTTTTGCAGCGGCCTTGAGAGCAATTCTGCAGGTTTTCTTAATCCCATGTTATCTTTGGCATTTGAGTTTGAAAATGCACTCTGTGACCATGTTGAAAAGTTTGACCTCTTGTGCAGGCTGTGTTATCTTGTGAGTTGGTTTCCTTTCAGGGTTTTTCTGGAACATCCTCATAAAAGACTCATGCCATGCTTTGTAACTTACATGAGGGGTGACTGTCAGACTAGCTTTATGCTAGGCACTCTTGCTGTTCTAGTACTGAATGGTGTGATGTGATCATATAGGATTATCATGCCATGGTGGCACAACTTGAGCATCAGTTCCGGTTGACACGGTTGTCACTTCAAGGTTTGTGGTTCTTCAGTCAGGTAATGTCTTCAATCTTGATTTTGGTTTTTCACTTTACATTTCTGTAGTTAATTTCTGGGCTGGAATTCCCACATGGTAGCATTCTTCTTTCTGCATCAATGTCTGTGTCAGGGATGCAGTACCTGGAAAACATTGCTGTTCTGGACTTGCTTAAATGAACTCTTCTTGAAAGAAAGAGAAACTGAGAGATAAGGTTTGCTGAATGCTGGAGGTGTTTGGAATTGCAGCCAATGATTGCAGCTATGCAAGCACTCTCCATGTGTGTGCTGAAGGCGAGTACACAGAATGCCTCAGGTGCTGCAATATTGAATCTGTTGCACAATCAGGTAACCCTATATGCATATCATATAGCTATCAAATGAAGGACCCTACATTCAGCTTTATCTTCATTCCCTGCAAGTGCACTATTTTGAGATTGTCAGAATGAAAGGGGAAGTGATGTGCTGATCTAAGTGCTAGCTGGATGAGATCTTGGGGTTTCCCTAACAAATGTCCTGTCTAATAGGCAACAGCCATGGCTGGGGACAGTGCTGCCAGGGCTTTGCTTCAGAAGCTTACACATGCAGCAAGTGCTCCTTACTTTGGAATCCTTGAAAGGTACTCATCTCCAGATTGTTGTGGGAAGTCACGAGTGTGGGAATTGCTGTGAAGGCAACAACTCTGCTGACCTGATCCTTGACGGTTATTTTCTGTTCAAGGATCTGCTGTCGATCCTACAAACCTTTTAAGTTGGGTACTGGGGTTGTGTGAAGGTGGGTCTATGAAGGTGTAATTGATGATCCTTATGGTGAATTCTTGATCGATGAGAACAAGTCCTTGCAGAAGGTATTTACAATACCATCATTGAGTAATTTTTAGAAAACCTTGGCTGGTGTTTGGCTTCAGCCTCTTCTCATTTGTAAACGTAGATTGTCAATATTTTGTCACAGTAAGTCACAATGATGTGAGATTGTCTTTCTCTGGAAGGATCTGCTCACTATTACAGGGATGTTTAAAGGTCCTGATCTTACCCTTGGATGCCACAGGAGAGTTTGAGTCAGGATTACCATGCTACCTACTGGCAGCAACGCTACAGCCTTCGCCGAGATATCCCAGGGTTTTTGGCAAGCTCAGCTGAAACAATTCTCACCACTGGGAAGTACTTGAATGCAGTACGTGAGTGTGGCCATTGTATCCAGGTGTGTCTCCAGGGGGTTGTTCTTTTATTGCCTTCTTTCTATTTTGTCCCCTGTGATTTTTGTCCTAGATCCTTTGTTTGCTGAATGTCGAGGTTTTTTGTCGATTTTTTTGCAGATTCCTTTTGCAGAGGATGCAAACCAGAGAAACATTGGTCCAAGACGTCCCTACTTGGAACGCATTAACATTGCATACGAGTTTGCAAGTGCAGAACTTCTTAATCTCATTATCCATAAGGTGATCTAGTATGGATGCCATTCTTATGTTTGAGTCATACATATGTTGTATGCTGTAAAGCATCTCACTTAACAAGTCCAATGTCTTGCTTTTTGCATTATTCATGCCACATCTGGCCTCCATTTCCTCTTGTAGTTTTTTCCTCTCCATGGGGCCATCCATGAGGCATCAGTGCTGGGGGAACCTAGGCTTCCTAGTTGTGTTTACAGTTCTTGTATACTTCTCTACTGTAAACAATGTTCTCTGAGATGGTGCTTAGCTTTCTTGCAAAGTTTCTTGTGCTAGCAGTGACCTTGGATGGGTGGCTTCATATTGGCAGTTTGACTTGATGGGCAGGCTGCGATCAGTGAAGCATTACTTTTTTGTTGATCAGGTCTGTATCAGCAGAATCCTTTGGAAAAAAAGATATGATTTTTGTGAGAAGGAATGTGGGAGTAGCAGAATAGATAATCATTATAGATAGTCATTCCCTTATGCAGCTGCATTTCTGTCTTTGGCCTGGAAGAAAATGGTTTTGACAGGAACATATGTTCTCTTGAGATAGTATTGCCAACTACCACAAGTATCTTCTCTCATTGTTCTGTTTGTGGAGTTCTAAGCAATGGTGATATGGCTATTCCTTGTGGAATGTAGGGTGATTTCCTGGTTCACTTTATGGACACAGCACGAGATGAGCTTGCAAAGAGGCCTTCTGCCATGTCTATGGAGAAACTTCAGGTATGGACTCTTTACCCTCTTGTGTCATGTCTGTGTTAACAAGAACACAATAGCCATATCACCATTGAAAAGTGGCATGTTCCAAGTTGTCATGACCAGATTGTATGTCTACTAGCTGCATTGGGTGCAATTAGGGCAGTGATGAGTAATTGACTTGAGATGTAAACCATTTGATGCACAGTCATTGTTGGAGTTGGCTTTGCGTACATCAGTTGCTGCATCAGATCCATACCATGAAGATCTCACATGCAACATTGTAAGTACTGTTCTGTCTTTGCTTCTAAAAGTCCTCTGGGCTTCTGTGGTAGCCCATACTGTGAAGCCTGACTACTTGTGTTGGGAATTTACGGCTGTGAGAATTCAATCGTAGGCCTACATTTCGTATTTGAAGTTAAGGGGGGGTCATGCTTATCTAATCTCAGTAGTGAGTTTTTTTTCAGTGATCCTCATTTGCTCATGATCATGTTGTAAATGGCAGGAGAGATCAAACTTACTGACTCAGCTGCAGAACATCAGCCAGAATGGAGCAGGGCCTGCTCATTATAACTCCCAGCGTGCAGATTCAACCGATGCTAGTAGTCTCCAGGGGATGGCATCTGGAAGCATAACAGGCCTGGAGACTTTTACTTTGGACTACAAGGTTAGGCAGGAAGTCTTTTCAAAATCCTGTTATTCTTCAATCAAAATTTTGGAGTGAGACAGAATAAGGAAGTGCCCAGAGACTAATTACTGCTGTGTGAGGTAAGAACAATGTGAGAGTCCCTTATCTCTACTATTGTTGACAGGCCTTAGTGGAGGTAACAATTGAGTAGTCCAAGATGAGGAGAGTGGTTTTTATTTTGTTTGTGACTTTGGATGCCAAATATGGAAATGAAGAAGTGACATGGGAGTGCTTTAGCTGGTAGAGACTCAGTGGACAAGGTGGTTGATGGGTTGTAGGTGAGGTGGCCACTATCTCTGGTAATTTCCAGAAAAGCATTGACCAAATATCAACTCATATTTCGGCATCTCTTTCACTGTAAGCATGTCGAGCGCCAGCTGTGTGCCACCTGGCAATTGCACCAGGTACACTTCTGTTTCATCAGCACCTTCTGTTCATTCACTACTTTGTAGTTGATCATGAAAGAAAGGCATTGTAGCCAAGAGATTGCTTAATGCTGCAACACACTTGTTGATTTGTTTTGCAGTCAGCTGCTCGCTCGTTCAATTCCTTGGGAACAGCTATGTCACAGTCATATGTCTTATGCCATCGCATGCTGCACTTCCTACAAACATTTGAACATTACATGACTTTTGAGGTTTGCAGCTGAGCTTGTTTTCTTGCCAGTCATTGCTTAGTCTCAGTTGGCGGCATGCCACCACTTGGAGAAGAGCACAGCAGCTTTCTGTGCCTTGTGTGATGCTTGTCATGTGTGTTGCTATGACCTGAGAGAATTGGGATAAGAATGCAAAGAAGGAAACATACAAACCATGCAAAGAGGGTTTTACTCATCTTGTCCCATCTTTGATGTGGTGTGTTGTAGTTTTGTCTTGCTCTGTAGTCAGTGAGTAGTTATATCTTTGAATCAGCTTTTGTTGTGTAGATACATCGTGATGTGGGTGTAAGCATAGAACTAGACTTTGTAGAGAACTTGATGAATAATATCCTAAATGAGTGGTGGTTCCATCTGTGCTCAGGTGCTTGAACCTAATTGGCATGTCATGCATGGCCAGCTACAAAGTGCGAAAAGCATTGATGAGGTGGGCACACTTTGTACACAGAGCTGGTATTAAGAGTAGCAAACATGAACTTTTGTGGTAGTCAGGCTTCAACTGGTGTACTTTGAGGGGTTTGCAGTTGTTTCTTTCAATAAGTCTGGTCTTTTGTCTTGTCTACATATGGAGCAGAAGGTTCCTGGTTCCTACTACTCTTATTCAGTACACACAAGGGTTGCAGGTCATGCAGCATCATGATGCTTTCTTGGACAAGTGCCTTAAACAATGTATGCTCTTCTGGCCTCAGATTCTGAAGGTATGTACTTGCCCGACCCCATGCCTTTTGAGGAGACCATCTCTAACTTATAACTATTGTGCCTGATGATTGACTTCAAGTAGTTGCTTTTGTTTTGGGCTTACGACTGTACTAGAGTGTCAATTTATGGAGGTCCATCTTGGATTAGAAGTTTGGACTAGTTGCTTAGCATTGTCTCAATGAAAAGAACTCTGATGCTTGGGTTTGTGCATCATATTGTGCCTCAAGCTACAGTTTGCCAGAAATTTTCCCATAAACAAAGCCATCCTCTGACTGTTCTGGGTTTGGATTTATCTTTCTAGCAAGGAAAATGCCTGACCAAAGTTGAGTGGTATGTTATACAGAAAGTGGACAAGCTGAAGTCCATTTGTCTACATTATGCAATTGCAACTCAATGGTTAATTCCAGCCTTGTTCCGAGGAGAAAGTTTTGACTCTCAAGAGCCTGCCTTCAGCAGCAAAAAAGTAGCAAAGAAAGGATACAAGTCACAATGGGCAAGACAAGCAGCAGATGACACAAACTTCAAGACTACAGTAGGGTACTGCCTTAAACCTTTCTCCATCTTGCTATTTAAAAGTTGTGCATGGGAGCTCCAGAACTCAAGGCAAGGAGGTGCATTTGTTGAGAGAAAGTGAGAAAATGCAGCGCATAAGTTGTGTGTACTGGGTGCTTTTGTGCAGGAAACTAGATGAGGAGTTTATTAAAGAGTTGAAGTCCCTTGTTGTGCTACTCAGTAATGGATCACAGACAGAGCCATACTTGGCACACCTTGCACAAGGCTTGCAAGCAGTCGAACAGGCAGCCTAAACTTCCAGATCACCACAACATCAGTTGGAAGGAACTGTGTAAGCAACACCATCACCTCAGTCTTGAAATTATCTTGGAGAGGGACAAAACGTTGTACCAATAGATAGTTGTTCTACCCTTGTCATGACCAGAGCTAGCTGTGGACTCCGCAACTTGTCCAGATGTATTGCAGCCTTTGTTTTAGCCTTGACTGCCATATATTGCAGTTGTGCAAATCAACTGGAAATTGCCACTCCTAGTTTTTACTGGCTTTTGTTAGCTTTGATGGGTTTTATGGGTATAGGTCTGTGCTACTCTGCCATGAGAGAACCTACAGACTTTTACATGGTGAAAGGCAAAATAACAGCCATTTGCTGTTGGTTGACATCTTGCTGCTTCTGGGGTTGAGATTCCAATTGCTCAGAATTGGCAAAATCAGATTTAATTCCTGAACTCAAAATTTGCATTTGCAGAGTGAAAATAGCCAACATATCGAGGCCAGTGTAACTAATGATAAGGTTCACCTTGTGATCTATATATGTTAATTTGGGTCCGGGTTATCTTGAAGAGGACCGGAGCTGGGTCTGATCTTCAGAACCAGAACTGCAACTAGGACTTAAAATGAAGAGAACTGGACCTGGATTCTGTTTTATTAGGAACTGGAATGGGAATCACTTGCGCTTTAGAACTGGAACTGGAGGTTGAAGGAAGAGTCACAAACCCCCTCTCCCCACCCTCACGCACACAGGTCCATTCGTCCGTACCCTACATATTTCACCCTCGTTTGCATAATAGCCACCGTTGCGGATCGAAGTTCCAACCGATGGAAATGTGTCCACCTTGGGGACGAAGTGGGAAGAGAAAAGTGCTCAATGGTATGTCGTCCCCGGTGATCTCGCGAGAGACAGAGACGTATTTTGAGCATTTTGGCTGCCGTCGGTTAACCTCCGTCCCTGACAGTATCACAACCAACGCACAAATAATCGTAAGTTATGCCCTTCTTTCTGCGCTTTGCTTTTGCACCGTTCTTGGCATCCCTGGAACTCTTAATTCGGAAGCAGATTCACGAGCTTGTTCATCTAAATCACAGTTCAATTGTGGATCCGAAATGCAGAAATCGGGTTCCGAGCTTTTCTGATTCGGCTTTTATTTGGTGTTTTGCTTTGTAATTCTTGCGATATTGGCATCCGAGCCGTTTCCTTGGCAACGCTATTACCATCACCTCTTTACTGTTGCATTGCTTCATCTGATCCTGTTACTATTTTGTCGAGTTGTGTATTGTCTTGGCACCGCGACTTCTTGTGTACTGGTTCGATCCTTTTCGCCTTCGATTTCGGCGCACGCACATAAAATTTCTGTTCTGTTTTGTTATCGGGGTCTCTTTCTTTACATCTCGCAGATTTTTTTCCAGAGTTCTCGAGTCCCAGTCTATATTCCAGGTTTGAACTTCTTGTGTTTCGAAGCGGAGAATCTTATTCCCGCTTCCTCCACCTTGCTGCCTTTGAATTGGAAAACTGTTCGCACAGTGCCAGGTTTCTCGTTGCTTGCTTTTACACAACATCGTGCAACTTTTAATCGGTGATTCATGCGAGTCTTTTCTTGGCTTTAGTATTTGGTAACGGACACATGCATTGTTTCAGTTTCTTACAGTTCCGATTCTGGCCGTTCTCTTTCCAATCCTTAACTTCCGCACTTGTTTGAATCGGAAACAAACGAGGCGTTTCTATGATCATGATTACAGGTTGTGGTTTCAGGAGCGTTTTTGCAGCTTGATCATGATTTGATGACATTTCGCAAGCGATGGCAGGCAGGCGTCTGTAGTAGATTGAAGGAAGTTCTCATGTTTATCTATAGTGTTCACATTTATCGATCTGCCGCGGCATGCTTGCATCTTGTCAATTGTAGAATCTGTATATTGCTCTTCAACGTACTTGGAGCATTTCGATTCTTAACGACAACAAAATCACTGTTTCTTTTTAATCTGCAATCAAAGCATCATGGTGAATGCAGCTGACAAGGCTCTGACAGATGCAACAATACGACAATACGAGGATTGGAAATACGCATGCCAGCAGATGAGGACGGAGGACATGGTGAAGTTCGTGAATGTGCCGGACTGTGAAGAAGGATATCCATTGTTCAAGTCTGAGCTTCCCCCAGGCGAACAGCTTGTACAGCACGCCATACATCCTCCTCCCAAGCCTAAGCCGGAGACCAGAGTCACCCTCGCATTCGGAAACTTCATGTACTCGAAGCTCGTGAGTATTTCCCTTTCACCAATCCTTATCTTTGTTTCGTCCAAAAGATTGGTATTGCTATAGAATCTCAGCAGCGCCTGGAATAGATTGCAATTCCACTGCTTTTGGAACACCGAGTGAGCCCCTTTGAATCTGGGAGGAAAACGTATAAAAACCATGATCTGATGCATCTGTAAGCTGTTATTCTTGAAGCATCTCATGCGTTGTTGCATGAGTTGTTCTGCTTCTGTCTGACTTTTGTGACAATATTTTATTTATGCATGGTCAGGTGCGTCTGCTGAAGGACAAAGATATTGTTGTCAGACAGAAGTCTGTAACTTGGGCAGTTGAGCTCCTCTCTGTTCCAAGCAGTCGTGTACGCTGTCTTGCTGCTGGTAGGTAGTGATGTCAGTGAAATGCATTTGTCAACAGCACTGCCCAATTCAAATATCTCATTCTTTTTATTTCCTGACTCTAAGTGCAGAGATTTTTCTCCTCGTGTATTGTCTCAGAGAGTTGCTCAATTTCTACGTGTGAATGTATAGGTTTTCTACCCATACTTGCCAAAATGGCAGTGGAGAAGGACATGTTCATTCGGCAGGAGCTTGCACTCTGCTTCAAGTATGCCTCAGGTGACAATGTTTCAACTCCAGAATTCAATGGAAGGAGGGCAAATTCCCTCCATTTCTTTGGTGCCATGTGAGTATGGTGTCAGAATTGTAGTTTTTCTGCATTAGTTTCTCATCTTTGAGTGTTTTCTCATGCTCAATAAGAACAATACCTGTCAGCTTGGCTCATGTGCCAAAATCACAATCCCTTCCTGTACAGTGCAGATTACAGACCCTGTATATGCTGGGTGTGTTTTGCTGTTTTCAGAGTTTGGGCAAAGAAATCTTCTTCCTTATGTCCTTGATACCTGCTGATGTGGCTCTTTGATCACAGCTTCTGATACGACATGGGATGATCTGTGTACTTTGGGGTGTATCAATTTCCTTGTTGACATGGTATTTTCTCCTTTCTAGTGAACTTCATGAAGGTTGGTGAACAAACATCAGGATGATCTAGAATCAAGGAAGAGATAGCTACAAACTCTTACAAGATGCCCCAAGGGCTTGTGGGACCATGAATGTCAGGAAACAAGTTGGCTCTCCCTTATGACGAGACATGACTTGTGCCTCGAAGCACCTGCTCAGAATGATGAAAACACATTCTGAGTTTTCCACAATCTTTACCTCGATTATCATGAGACTGACTATGGTCACCAGTGCTCCAAAATCATTGTGATGTGGTTGATTGCAATCTACTGGAATACAAAATTGACAGGCTTGCATTTGACTACAAACTACTGTTAATGCAGGTAGCTGACAGCAACATCATTTTGAGGGGAAATGCCCTTTCTGCCCTGAATGATGCAGCCCTTTCTGATGAAGGTATGCTGAAAACACAACTTCTGAACTCGTGTGTCATCTTTCTCTGGAGAACATGGCTTGAGACTGAATTTTACTCCTTGGCAGAGTCTCATTCCCTTGCCTGCACAACTCTTTTAACTACGTCTTGCACATAGATTTGTGTGATTAATTCAGCATGTAGTCCAGTTATATAGGCCAAGTGGAAATGTTCAGGATGACATCAACATTGACCTCATCAGAATCACTATGCAGATCATGTAACAATGGTACATGAACCCTGATGTCACAGGGATGTAGAATCACAGTGTCAGAAATACAACTCATAAAAATAGATTCTTCCATGGATCATAAAAATGTGCAACAAAAAATGTCTATGTGCTGTGGCAAGTGAAGAGCCAACAGGAATTACTCTTCCTCCATCACATTGATGTTAACTTTGCAAGTCAATGTGCAGAGCAATTCATATTTCAGAGGGCCAGATATAGTGTTACCTATTTTTTGGGGTGCAAGTTGGAAAATGGGAAATGCTGCGGTTGTGAGATTGTGTGTCTTAAGCATTATACAAATTGGAGAAACTAAGAAAGAAATTTATCCAGAAATGTGTAGATTTCTTGAGCATAGATTGCCAACTGAAATCATGAAACCATTGTTATGGCTTTTTAACAGTGAGGAAGGAGCTGGTGTCAAATGGGAAAACCCTGACATTCATCTTGAAGTGTATCAATAAGGAGCCAGATAGAACTTGCATGATTTTGGAATTTGACCTTCTTTCCAAGTGTGTGGCTGGCTTGAATTATGATCAGATGGCACTTACAGAGCTTTTGAAGGTAGTGTATATATTCAATAGTCTCTGGTCGCTAACTTCTTGGTGAAGCTCAATCCAATATTATCCAAAAAACAGACTTCTGTTATGTCAGTAAAGATTGTCAGTTTACAGAGAAGCCAGTGTTTGGCCTTCTAGTCTGCCTGTCTTCTGACTCCTATATGTTTAAGTGTGGCTGAAGGTCAATGCAGTCCCAACAGCACTTGAAATATCAAGCTTTACTTTTCTAGACTTGAAGGAGGCAGCTCTACGGTTTCTGTGCCTTCTATGGTATGTAGGCCTCAGCTCCCTGGAGTTTACAACCCTGGACTCTTTCCTTTGCTCTTCTTGAGATCACACATATGATCACATTTCCAAGAGTAACTCTGACAGACAATGTGAAATTGTGCTGCCTTGTGTGTGGAAGCTTTGATGTTGTTGGGAAGGAGCAAGCTGTAAAATTGAATGCTGTGGATATAATGATACCATATCTCTATCATACTGAACCACGAATTCAGGCTTTTGGAGTAGCTGCACTCATGAGGTGTAAACCTCTCCCATTCTGACCATCTTGGTAGATGTTTCTAGAGTTTTCCCATGTCAAGTGCCCTCTATATCTTGTTCAGTACTTCCAGGGTCATAGTGTATGTCTTCATTGATCTCTCATCATGGTACATGTCTACACTTGACTGTGCTGGTCACATTTGCACTTTGAACATATGATGTGCAGCATTACAATCAATATTGATGCCAAGCATGCAATGTTCAATTCCAAGGTGCCAACCCCATCAGCAAAGAAAATCTTAATTGCACAAGGTGTTCCAGTATTGCTGCCCATGCTTGATCTAAATGATGATTTATTGTGCCTCTATATCCTCCAGGTTCATTCTCTCTCCCCATCTGTCTCCATTGATCATTCAATTCCAGCCTGTTACACCTGATAATATTAACCCATAGCTTTGATGAGCACCTAAATGAATTTTTCAACTGTGTAGTTGTGTTTGTTTCATAAGTAATCAAGTTCTATGTCCTTGTGCAGCTTCTTATTAACACAGCTGAGCACCCCAAAGCAAGGGCAGCTCTGAAAGGTGGCATTACCATATTAAGGGACATGATCAAGGTATGTGCATCTGCTTTACTCAAGCGTTGCAGCAGACAAGCGATCCAACAGCTTCAATTCACATCCCGACCATTCAAGAATCTTGCACTTGTCAGATGACAACTTGGCTGCATTTGCAGTGAAGCTTGTTCTGAAAGCTGCACTGCACAAGCAATGAAATATTCTCACAACAACTACACAACTTTAATCACCATGACAGAGAACAACAGGAGCCTGCTCGCCTTCTCAAAACAATCAAGTGCAGCTCTTGGAAATTATCCATGACTAGAATCATTTGCTTTCCCAACTCAGAAGCCTGTGAAATGAGTCCTGGGAAACCCTTGACACAATAAGCTGCCTGGTGATGAACTCCTCTCGCTGAGGACTGATTATCACATCACCGCAACCGCTGTCGTAGGGAAAAGAACACAAGACGGTCACAAACTCCATGGGGTTGGCTAGAGGATATAAGGGAAAGGGATCTTAATCACAGGCAGTGGAGGGAGACTGGGGAAAGAGCGGAACTTAAACATAAAATATTAGTCTGCCATTGCTTTATTTTACGTGGATGTTTAAGAAATTGTTGAGAGTTGTTTCCTCAATGAAATTCAGCAAGGAACCTCACCTCACGTGTTTAGCTGCCTCCACGGGTTTCCTTTATGGGTGCAATTTTGTCACCTCTAAAATGGTAAGGGAGATCTCTGATTCGAAGCAAAGTATTTTGTTATCAAATTAAGTGAATATAGAAGCATCGACATGACAGGGCACTTGGTCTAGTGGTATGATTCTCGCTTTGGGTGCGAGAGGTCGCGAGTTCGATTCTCGCAGTGCCCCCTTCGATTGCGTATTCTGGGGAATGTTATAGTCATTAGTCATGAGGCTTTTTTGCCCTGGCTCGCATAGAGGGAACTTCTGTAAAATTAGCTCATACTTAAATAGATGGGAAAGCTCATTTAAGGCACAGAAATAAAGAATAATTTCTAAATTGTAATGTGTGAAGTCTAAAATATGTTTAACTTCCTAAAAGGCTGCCTAAGTAGGGGAAAAAACAGGCTCTGCTTTACCAAAATCAATCAAAACTGACTGAAATTTCAGAGAAGAAAAAGGGTAAAAGTAAAATGGTTTGTTTATGGTGTACTCAGGACTCATCTACTGTGAAAGGTGCAAAAACCTCTATTGGTTGGTTATGCAAAAATTGAAGAGAATTGAGTGATCCCTACTAAGTTGACCTTTTGTTTATTTTGGGAAGAAGTGTTTTGCTGATCAAAATAGATTTTAATGAATGTTGAATGTAGGCATAGAGGGAGCCATGTCAAGGGCTTGCATTTTATTATTAATTAATGAACTTAAATAGGTGAATATTTGAATCTTGCATATTATCAAATTTATATGGAGTTTTTTTGAGGTAGTGGATGAATGTCAATAGTTTTTTCCTGTAAACAAGCAAATAACACCTTCATAAGTTCTAAAAATCTATTACTTTACCAACATCAATGGTTATGTATGGTTATATAACCCTCATAAATTTATACCCTACATGAAATGTTTAAAATATTTATTAGATGAAAATGTATGACATAACCATTCATCAACACATTTAACCCTACAAGATATATGTCCTTATGATGCACATTTTGGAAAAGTGTATGACACATTAAATTTGTGCAACACAAGTTGTCTCAACATGGTCATATCATCCAAATTTCGAAAGCATCACCAATATCTATAGACTTAACACCATCTTGACATTCATGTTTTTGCCTTTTCTCTTCCTTATATTCTTGCATTCCCTTTCCTAGTTGAAGGTGGTGCATGACTAAAGCATTACATCAAGTATCATATTTTGTTTCACTTCATCATTTACTTCATCTCCCAATTTTTTCTTTGCTGTATTGTCAATTTCTTCTTCAATAGGTTTTGCGTTTTTTCTATCTTCAAAGGATGTGAAGCTTCCATTTTCTGATCTTTTTACCCTCTAATTCCTTTTTCATTTGTTTTCATTCTCCCATAACAACTTCATATAGAAATTCATTGGCTTGGAGGATAGGGTAAAAATTCAAAACACACCGGTATTTGTTTTTATCACAATCTTCCTTTATATTTTGTAATGTCATTCATGCATTGTAGTGCTTTCAACCAAAACCATAAGCTTCAATGTACAATGCACACAAAACCTGCAAATTATTGCCGACAAAGTCCTTTTAAAGCTACAAGCTTACCTTACGATTCATGGAATTTCAATTTTAAACCTCAAATTAGAATCAAAACTCAAAATGTTTAATGTGAGAATTAAAGCTCATAAACAAAATTTTCACTTTAAACAAAGAGAGGATTCTAGTGCACAATTTTCAAAATTACAATGAAACAATCATATCTTCACCTCAAGCCATACTTAAAACACAAAATTTGGTGAGAGTCAAAACCATGACTGTAAAAAATTTCAAGGTTTTCAATTGGATTTCAAATGCACCATTAGTCAAATGAAATTCTTAACTTATAGTCAAACAAATCAAGTTTCTCATTGATTTTGCCTTCCTCCACATCTTGAGAAGATTCAAAATCCCTCCAAGTTGTTTGTCCACTCATATACATACATCTCCTAAAGTTGACACTACTGAATAGTATTACTTCATTTTCAATCATATCAAACAATTGACATATCCTTTTTTCCATTACTCTTAGTAATCCACAACACTTGAAATATTATTTGATTTCATTGGGTTTTTCAATTATCTCCTTTGGCTCCCCAAACTTTTCTTCCATCCTTATATCTATCCTATTCATAGCACCTTCACATTAAGTTTAGTCTCTTTCTTGCATCACTTTTGTTTTTTGTCTTTTGTTAACAATTTCATTTTTCATCCAAAAACTTTTTTTAAAAAAGGCCCCATCACTTTGACAAACACATAATGTTCCTTCAACAAACAAAAATCTTCTATCACCCACAATTAAAAGTATTGAAAATGCACTTGAATGAACTTATGAACTATCACAAAATTGTTGGAAAAAACGTAGCTCCAAATCAATTTTAAGTGAACCCCAAGTGCATGAAGAGAAATGATGATGTGTAAGGTTGTCTATACTCTAAAATTCTAAACCTTAAATTTCATTATTGTTTGTCACCCTAACCACCTACCACATATTGTGTTCAAAATGCATGGACAACAACATGATGTTTTTCATTTAAGGAAAGGTGACAAAGGTAGTTAGGTGGTTGCGTAGGTCTAAAATTTTCTCACAATGGCATACATGCCTTGTTTTGTCCAAAAGCTACTTATACCTAATCAGCTTGGCAGAGATGGATTAGAGGGATTTAAAGTTCAAAGGTTGATTATCTTCCAATTATCTAGTTGCAATAATCAATTATCTTTAATCTCTACTTCACTGCATATGAGTGGAGTGATTATTGAATCATCCATTATTCAAATCACAATTCTTGAGAAGAGTTTTGAATGATCAATGATCCAAAGGTCATTTTGATGATCACTTTCTCACCTTTAGTATAAGGGATTTAAGTAATAATGGAGGTAAGGTAAAAGTTTGGGCCTTTACCTTTCACCACCCTAAGTGTTCAAAGCACAATTTTTGAATTTTAAATGCTATTAATGAAAGGTGGGTGCTTTGAAAAAGAAGTTGGGTGTTTCACTGAAGAGAATGTTTGTGTGATGTTGGATGTTTGAGAGAGAGAGAGAGGTGAATATTGTTCTAAAGGAGTTGTTTGTTTTGATGACAGAGGAAGGCTATGTTTATGTGTGGTTTTCATAAGAGCAAACAATAATGTGTGCATATGTGAAAAGATGATATTCTTTCATGGATTTACCATGGGGACAACAATTGGCAAAATAATCATGAGATACGAAATAAAACCAATTTGGGATGTTCAAAGCTTCACCTTCAATGATCACCTAATTGATGACATAATCAGACTGTAAATAATTGATTGTTTGAACAACATAATCAACCTTTGAACCCCCTTATTGCAACCATAAAAGTCTCAATGCTCAAACCCCAATATTGAGTTCCATTTCTTGAAAGACCAACATCTATGGTCCTAGGGTTCAAGATGTTTAAGATGGAATGTGTCATTCTATTCAAGATGGAATGTGTCATCTATTGTTCCACTCAAGATGATTTTAAAGTTTTTTTTTTTGGGGAACCTTGTCTTCACAGTTCTGTCTTCTGTTTTAGTGGGCCTCTACAGAAGTATCGCCAATTAAAGGCGAAATCTGTCTGGGAATGCTCACCACCATGGCTGCATTACAAAATTGTGAAGAAAAAGGACTAATACAACAAGATGGTTACTTGTATGATGTATCTCCAACCCCATGCATAGACATTAAAAATTGAACAGTGTAAAAGGTCGGAGCTTATTTAAATTCAGTCACTTGGGTCAATCATTATAGTAGGTCAATCAGACACAATCATTTTTTTTGCCTGGGCCTTGTGGAGACCTGGTGTATCATAGTACCTTGGCAGGACATCTCTTATATTATTTCTCGAAATGTTGAAATTGTCAAAAATTGTAATTTCAAAGAAATTTTTTTTGAGAAGGAAAATAGAGATTTTTTTAGAATATTTCGGAATTCTCTGTTTTTTTGAAATGGAATCTTTAAAATAAAAATGATTCAACATTGAAATGTTGAACTTGCCATCGTACTAGGCTATCCTGTGGAAGGATAATTTAGACGGTTCAAACTCCAAACCAGCCTTGTCTTTATTGGATTTTTTTTGGGTGAAAAAGAGAAATTTGAAAATGAAATGTACATTGAATGTTAACTTGACATAAAATTTTCATGGTAAGTAGGTGTAAGTCGTAAATGACTAGCATGGTGTTAGGGGACTCAACACTAAAGTCCCTAACACCAAGTCTGAGTGCACCTTAAATAGTGGTCATGTTAAGCACAAAAAATGTGAGATTTGAACTCAGAAACCTTGATTTAGTCCAAGCATGCGATATTTGTAATATTTATAAATAATTTAAAATGGATTTTGAGATTTTTACCATGGTACCAACGTGGGTTCTGGTTCACCCAAGGCTCCCACTCATTGGAGCATATCCTCCACTTGTATTATTGTCCAGAAACCACATGATTGTCGACATGCAGATAATTTTGGGAGATTTTGAATAATTTGCTGGTGTCTGGAATCAACGAGTGGAGCAAGTCCAATTAATTGATCAGCTGCGAATTTAAACAGACGGGCCAGCAGCAGCTATGGCCTTGGACAACATTTGGCTGAAAATGAAATGGACTTGGTATGTTATAGAAGCAGCTGGATTGCCCCGGACGGGCTAATGCTAGATTCTAAATTTCCTACTGAGAAGAATCTGAAACTACATCATGGATTGTCGACAATAATTGCTACATTTCTACTGCCAAACATTTGAGACTAGATTATGGAGTGTCGAGGATATTGCTACCTACATTTGTACTGAGAAGAATCTGGAACTGTCGATGTTTTAGCTAGGTATCAATGTTGTAAAGGGATGAGCAATTTCTCAAACCCCCTGGCACCCCGGCCTTCAATATTAATTTAGTCGATGCATTTTGATGTGTACCCATTCCTAGTGAACAGTTGCAATATGCTTAATCATGGTTTCGAATCAGATCCAGATGGGTCTGGGTTGTATGAATTGGAGTTAATGGCCGCCTGGGTTACCGGATGGTGGTCCACTTACTGGACTTCCTTTGTTTGCTCTTTGGGGATTGAATACGACATGATGATGTCCGTGGTCGATTACAGAGCTGGATTCCAGCTCGCCGATTCCTTGTGTATTGACGTTGCTAGAGCGCGAGGAGGCGACCCCGAAGTTCTGAGTATAATCAGTAGTTTGAAAAACGGATTCACCTTGCTGGCAGTCCGTGATCACGGCGTACTGAAGAGCTGGTTCTACATCGCTGGTACGATGGACTAGTGGTGCGTCGCTTGTTCGCCCAGCATTCGAAATTTGGCGAGAATTAGGGTTTCCTGATCCATTGAATCTGACTGCAGCGGCGCTGTGCAGTTGCGTTGCCTCCAGCAGCATCACAGTGCAGATCACAAGAGAAATTCCCATC
>Ga0116228_10001461_pt1 | contig 19674 bp, 14 predicted proteins | sample S1TSphfallax_2_FD_89694 | JGI IMG/M metagenome (GOLD analysis project Ga0116228, IMG submission 89694) | Host-associated microbial communities from peat moss isolated from Minnesota, USA - S1T2_Fc - Sphagnum fallax MG | ecosystem: Host-associated > Plants > Peat moss > Unclassified | place... | reverse complement strand
ATTTTTTTATTAACATTAAATGATTAAAAAACATATTTGCGAAAAAATAAAATTGTAACAATCTATTGCAAAATGCAAACATATTCTAAAAATGATTCAAATAACTTCAAAACTTGATGAAATATTTAGTTATATATTGAATATGATTTGATTGTATTATTTAAATTACAATTGAAAATTTTGACTCATGTAATTTTACAAAATACATTCGAACAAGTTTTTCATTCAAAAAAACATAAGTGTGTTAAAAAAAAACATTTTGTTGAAAAATTACTTTCATTTGCAAGATTATAAGAATTATGTTCAAGCCTTTGTATCAAAATTTATTCTATATGTTTAGAAAAATGCTAAATGAAGTAAATAAATTAAAAAAAAACTACCCCAACATAATACAAAATGTATTATTAAAAAAAGGACATATTCTTGCCCAAAGCTGCCCCCCCCCCCTTAGTGTGCTTTCGCCCAATAGATTTATCTTTCCTTGGCCTAGATTTTTTTATAAGTTTGCATCATTAAAACTACCATCAAATGTGTGGATTGGAGGTCAAGATCATGCACTACCACTTGGTGCAATGTCCTCATGACAAGGATTCAACCCCTTCATGTGACTTTTCAACTTGTTTTACAATGATTGTTCAATTTCATGTGGTTTTGATTTTTTGCTCAAATATTAAAAACTTGTAAAAGTTGCTGGTATGTGTAATCAAAGATGTAATTTTGAACTCAAGCAACCCTAGTCAAGATTGCATCTCCAAGTTTTGCCATATGGACACTCTTGCACTCAACCAAAAGGCTTCACATTTTTTCTTGCTATAACCTAAATCTAGCCTAAATAAGTTGGAGAGTTTAAGGACATATAAACTAGTGTTGGGTTTGTATGTTCTTTAGAGAGACCAGCCAATACTACTAGTATAAAAAATAAGACAATGTACTCCCAAACAATATGCATATTGATAGATAAAAATTAGTCTTTTTTCATTTTTAATACAAAGATAACTCCTCATTTCATAGCTTGAATCTTGCACATTTATACAATTGTGAGCTTATGGTGCCGTTCGCAAGATGTGTTTAGATTTCATTTAATAATCTTCAACTTTAATATCTCTTTTTTAGGTTCAAAGTCATTTAATTACTTTTTACCCATCATTTTGTATTCTGACCTATCAAAAGACAGGTAGGACCCTTTGTCCAAAAAAAAAACCTAGGTGTAACTATAGGAATAGTGATGGTGCCACCGGGGATAGCTCCATAGGCACTTCCGGAGGGCAGGGACAACAAACACCTTTTCAGATCTCCCCAAGTCCAAGTAACAAATTGTTATTGATTCTGGCTACTCAGCCTGTCTACCTTATTAGCTTTTGCCTCCATCTCAAGATGGGCTGTTAATGCAGGGGAGGAATCTTCTAGGCTAGGAGCTTCATGGGGTTTACCTTCCCTTTCTGTAGTTGATTTGCTTCATGTGAATGGTGGAGGCTCCGGTTCTTAGTGGCTCCCTTTCCTCCTTGAGGCCCACCTTTGTTGGGCTGTTTGCTTGCCTGGACTTCCGTCCTTGTCCCTTGTTTCCTTTCTCTCCCTTTCTTGGGTTCTTTCTTTCTACAAAGTTTGGCAGGGTTTGTCATCTTGCACATGATTTCAACTGCACCTCTGATCCACCGCATCATGTGACCTACACCATTGCAAAGTTGAAAAACTAAAAGCTCCCAGATCTATATGTTCAGATTCCTTTTGTAGAACATGGACTAAATTTGGTGACCCTCATTCAATCAAGTAGTGGGGAGGGGGGGGGAGAGATCAAAAGGAGTCAGAACTAGATCTCCTATTTCACACATGTGCTAGAAGAAGCCTGCACATGGACTTGTTTTGTTAAAAAGTTGTATGAATGTTGTGAGTCTCAAAAAACATAATATCTCCTTTTCAACACATGTGCTAAAAGAAGCCTGCACATAGACTTGTTTTGGGAAAAAGTTGTATGAATGTTGTGAGCCTCAAAAAACATAATATCTCCTTTTTCATTCCACAAATGGAGCTGCAGGCAACTTGGCAAGTGGGTAATATGTTAAGTTATCATGTGTGCAACCTATACAAGGATTTTGGACAAAGCCCCCCAAAAAGGGAATAACTGAGTAGTCTTATTTTTTGGTTCTGAGCCTTTAGTGCCAGGGGCCCACCCCATTTCAGTCTCCTTTCAAGCACTTCAGGAAACACCACGGACTATTGCAGGCAACTTGCATAGGCTAGTTGTGTCACTTAGTGGACTAAAATGTAATGAATAGTGGTAGCACAAAAAACAAGAGTGAGAAAAACTGGCTAAGTTCCAAGTCCTTGTACCCTGTAGCCAAGTTGCAAGGTTGTTTGTCTCATTGGGTCTAGATCCTGGCATAAAAGATTGAACCCAAAATCATAAGACAAGAATTGTACTCGTTCAACCCCCTTTCCTTATTTTAATCACTTGAGCAACTTCCAACTTCCCCAACATTATCCTTTAGCCAACCTCACATAATAATATCCTAGCCTAGTCCTCACTGGATCTCTCCTCCACCAATAATCTTTTTCAGCCTATCCTTCTGTAAAGCTGGTGTGACAAATGCTTCCTTTTCCTGTTGCTAGGGGAATTGCTTCCTTTAGGAGGTGGGTAAGAGCAGCTCTTCCAGGGCTGTATGTAAATGGTATGTATGCTTGGTTTGAGACCAAATATGGGCTTCGGGGCAATATATGTGAATAAGATTTAGTTCTCTGAGAGCCTCTCTACCCAAAGTAGTAAATTGGCCGCTCCAAATTATTTTAAATAAAGAACAGCCTTCAAATAATGCTAAACTCAATTTGGGCCTGAAGCCATGCCCAGATAGAGTGACGTCCAAGAGGACCAGTAAAAGGAAAAGATTTTTTTAAATTGGTCAGCTGACATGTAAATAGTCTCTCACTGTATGTTGTCAATTTATGGGTGAAGAATTGAGATAGGGGTATAATTAACATCATGTTGAATGTGCTAAACACTCATAGTATAGTGCTAAACATTGAATGTGCATATAATTCCTTGAGTAGACACTGATCTTGTACAAGTATTCAGGTCCCAACTCAGTTTCACAACACTCAAAGGTGCTTCATCTAAAGTTACCATGTACCAGTAATTTTACTACTCACAGTGGACCTACTTAGAGCACAACTCCACTTGTGCTCAGTATGTGAGACTGCAAATTAAAATTGCATAAAGAAAAGTAAACGTGCCAGTTTGGCTCACCAAAATGGTTTTTCCATAGTTTGCTGAGGCTGGTTAAAGGCACAGCAAAACCTAAACACCTGGACCAGTCACTAAATCACGGACCCATTCTTTATGTGCAATGACGGACTTCCCCATGATGGACACCATGCCTTCCAATGCTTGTGAAAAAGCAAATTGCATTGAGCAACCACAAAAACTGAATCTATTAGGTTTCATCCCTTCATGTTTGTTGAGAAGTATCATCTATACCTTCACATAGTGATGAGCCTAAACATTTCTTGCACAGTCACACCAGTTCCATGAAAAGTTGCTCCAGGTGCACACAGCCTCATCCCACCTATCCAGGGTTCAAGCTGCTGTTGAGTGAGAATGCCCACTTGTGTCTTCTTATGTTTGAAGTCTGGATAACCCACATCTTCCTATGACCAGAGGTCCGAATTCAGCTGATCAGCTAAGAATGCTATTTCATGATGCTTAGCTCGGACCAAGCTATTACAACTCCCTACAAATAACAGTCTACACTTACATGGATGATCAAGGACATCATATTGATTACCTTCTCCAATCCATGATCTTGTCATTAGCCAAATGGAGCTCTGCAACCAACAGGCTTCATCAAGACCCTAGTTTCTTCTGTATCACTCATGCATAAATAGACCATCTCAATTCATGGTCACCTCCAATCCCCCCATCAAGTTTGCAGCTGAAATAAGACCTCCACTTTATGATACAACATAGATGGAGAAGACATTGCTACTAGACATGTTTCTACAGAAAAGATACCAAGCTGCTTGATCTATTTGTCAAATGTCTACGTTTCCATAGAAAGTTCAATGTCTCAAATGTGTCAAATACGTTGGATCTCCATGCAAGCAAAACTATAAGTTGTAAGGCTTTTAATTATGGATTCTCTGGTGGTGGTGAATCTAAATTTAAATCTTCTGCTAAATCCTTTGAAAAAGAAGAAACAACAGACCCATTGATCTATTGATCTACCCTAAAATGGGCTTCCATTTTGGTAAACCACTGAAATCCACAACCCTACATCACTACATCAATACTACTGTTTCAATCCTAATTCAGGTGTTCATTTAATAACAATCTAGCATATAGTCAAATTCAGGAGATCGTAATAAAAAGTAACATCTTGTCGCAAAGATAAAATGAAGCAAACCAGCTTAGTTTTGAGATTGAATTGCCTACAAAGGAGGTTCAAATTGGATCAAAATATTAGAGGATGTGTCTAACATTTCAATCACATTGTAACCTCAATGTGATCAAAATCTTCAAAATTTCTGCTTGCTGTCGACCAACCTTTTTTTTAATACTGAATGTCATTTTTTTGCCCTTTTTCATTCTCCATCTGAGCAATGTTTATGTTTCTCAAAATCTGAGCTTAGACTACATGATCTCAATGTTTTGGCTTTGCCATTCCGTAATATCCACCCTGCCTACCTAGTGGAAAATTCCAAGGCATTTACTTTGTGGATTGCCCCATCAACTATGAGTCCATTCACAAACCCCCACAAGAAGCCTCTTGAGCACTAACTCGATGTTCTCAACTAGTTTGCAACTGCTAGGTTCCTGGTTAGGTCATGCCATTTGGACATCATGCTTTTGTTCAGTGGCAAGTTCATGAGTGCAAAACTGTAGCACAAATCAATTGGTAGAGGAGTCCTAGTTCAGGAAGAATGGAGTATTTGTTGGACTCCTATGAAAGCACTTCACTGATTTTCACACACTACAATTTCGCAGTAATGAGTAGAATTAATTATGTTCACATTTTAATGTGAATTTCTTGCAAGTGGAGATGTATATATGTAATCAAAGGAAATGAACTTCTTCCAAGTGTAAATGGAAAAAAGTTTGAGTTAATGTCATTGTTGTTCAACTAACTTTTTTTGTGTTCACAAGATGTTTTTTTTTGCTGGTGTTCATATGACAAATTTCTTACTTCACTTTTTTTTCTTTTCTTGTTTAACATGCAATATACTTTCTTGTTCATGCAACATTTCTATTGTTCACAAAGTGTCTTTTTCTAGACCAATAAAAAGAATACACACAACCAAGTTCAAAGCCAACTACAGCCCGACACCAAACTGCTAGCCGAAAATTGGCTGTTTCTATTCATGTTTCTGCAACTTTATTTTTTGCAAATTCTATTTCTGTTGTACGCTAACATATGTTTTATAGGGAAGTTTTCTGATCCCAATGCTCCAACAAAAAAGTTTGCACATGAACAAAAGAGAACAAAACTGTGCAAAAACTGGACATTTTTTATTGTTCACAAAATGTCTTTTTCTAGACATGTTAATTTTCTAGCAATGTTGTCCACAACAAAGAACCGTGAATAAACAAGGAACAATTTGTACACAAAACCTACTCTTTAATTGCAGAGTGCAAATAGTCCACTAGTGAACCATTTGTGCACAACAAGATTTCTTATTCACACAAAGTTATTTTGTAACAAATTGTTACACTTTTGCACAAGTTAATGCATTGGATATTGAAAAACACATCTATTTGTTCTCTGTTAGGACCATTGTATCTCCATTACAAGATATGGACACTACCTTGGAGCCTAATTATGCCCAAATTGTGTTGGCTAACAAACATATATATTAATTTGTGGAGTTTATTGCAGCAAGTGAGAGCCACACCACCTCAAATGGTATTTTCACACAACGGTGGTGGGGAATTTGTGACCCGACCAATAATTACTTGCTGCTTACTCTGCTGCATCTGCTTGATGGCCTCTGCTCGCCTAAACGCTGCCTACCCACATGATCTCCAAAGGATGTCTTTTATGGATCTATCCATGTAAAGAATTGGAGAACCATGCTAACAGTCTCTACAAGTTGGCAAGAAATTGGTTTTGCTGGAAGGACAGGAGCTCCCAATGCAATCACAAAAGAAAATGGGCCAAAGGTACTAGTTGATTGCAATGTGCTCACAGAACAGAAAGACCCAAAAGACCCTCCATCCTTGTTTAGTAGATCTAGCCACAAGACTCCTTAAGGAGTTTACTCTTTCATATGTTTTATGAAGCACATGAGTTTTTTAAAAGGATATTATTTTTTATGCTATGGAGTAATAGAATATGAAAATAATAGTTCATTACAAATAAGAATATTTTAAATATATTTCATAATTCAATTCTTTGGACTTTATTTCCATTGAACTGAATTATAAATTTTATTTATTTTTATTAAGTTGTACCCTATATTTGAAAAACAATGGAAGAAACCTCTCCCCTTTGAGACTCTCATGTTTTTATATGTGATGCTAGTCAAAGTTAGCAAAATTGATAATATCATCCCAAGTTGAAAGTAGGATTAGGTGATATCATTAAGAATGCCACACCATCATTTTTCTGAACCCATCAAACTTTAAAATTTATAATTAAAAATTAAATTAAATATATATATATCAATTAAGTTGTATAAATTTTGAAACTTTAATGACATAAAATATATTTTGAATTTTGATGTTCCTATCCATTGCATTTTAAAAAGTTTAAAAAATGCAACGATGGTTATTTTCGTTTAACTTTTTGATTAAACATATTTTTGAAACAAGGTAAAGGTTTGGTCTTTATATTTATTTTATTTTTTTCAAAATTATTTTAAATGTTATCTTACTTGATTTTTTAATAAGATAATTGAGAAAAGAAAAATTATGAATTTGCAAAATTCACAAATGTGATTCTTGAAAAAACCATGAAAATTAAGAATATAAATTTATAACAATTCTCATCATTTTTATTCCAATAAAAACTTAAGATCATATATTTTATAATGGAATGAATAAACATTTTTTTAAAAATCTATTATTATAAAAACATATCAAGAAAAAGGTCCAGAAATATTATTTGATCAATTTATTTTTTCAATCACTTTTTTCTTTTTGTTGTTGTTGTTCCTAATGGGTTCACCCAATCATACTTTCACTTTGCCCACACACAACGGTTGTCCCTCTAAGATGATTTTCCTAAACAATTTGTAGTTTTGGGTGGTGGGTCTGCAATGATATATACCTGTTCGAGCTGGAGTTTGGATTGATGACGTTTCAAACTGGCTCCCAAGCTCAACCCTCCCCATGTGTTTTCTGATGTTTTAAGTGTCTTGGGTGCTTTGGAGCCTCTTTGCCAAGGATCCTGCCCAGCAGCAATGGCAGCTGCAGCTGCCTCCTTCTCTTTCTCTAGCTTTGACAGCTTCTTGACTCCTATGTTTGCAAGGCTGGACTGTACCCAACCCAGCTCACCTGCACAAGATGATTCTCATTCTTGCACTCATCACTTAAATCCTTTTTGACAGAATCTCCCTCTGCTCTAGAAAGCTTTGATTGCAACATGTCTGCAGGGGAGGTTGCTTTTTTCTTTTCCAAATGATGTGCAAAAAAACTTAGACTGAAACTTGATATTAATAAATAAATTTTATGATTCATTTCAATGTAAATAGGGCGTCAAGAATTGGATTATCACAATATATTTTAAATATTCTTAATTTTAATAAAATATCCTTTTAATGTTTTATTATTTCATAGCATACAAAAAATAACTCTTTTATCTCACATGCTTCATAAAATATACAAAGAGTAATCTCCCTGAGTCTAAACCTCGGGATCCAATGGATTGTGTTTATGATGTTTTGCAATAGTTGCAAAGATGTGCTCAATGTCAGCACAATTTCTCTCGTATGAATCCATCTTCACCTGAACAGCTCTGCTGACTACAGGTTCATATCCTTTAAAATGGGAAGGATGGATGCAATCCTGCAACTAACTATCTGGGACCATTTTTGTAGATGCTTTTTCTCTCTCTAACTTTGTATTGAAATTCAGGAGGTTAAGTCATGACACCTGCACCTCCTTCAGTTGGATTCAGAATGCTGTTAGTGTCTGGCCTGGACAAAATGCTAGTTTGCACAGTTGCCTTCTCCTTGTGGAAGCGTAATGCATGCTTTTGAATTGCATCATCAAGACCCCCACCCTTGGCATGATACCTAACAATTGGTTTTCCAATATTTGCTTTGAACCCCCTTCTTGCATTGCCTTGCTTGGAGAGTGACTTTTTGCACTCCGAAACTTGAGGTTTTGATGTCTCTTCAGGAGCCACATTATCATTGCCCAGAGAAAATCCAGTGCCCACCCTCTCAGGTTCCACAGCAAACTTCAAGCTCTCCACAAGTTCTTGACTGGCTATCTGTGAATCAACACTACTCTCAGCTGTTGTAAGTTGTGAGTTCATCACTTTCAAAATTTTCTCTGCAGGTAAATTGCCTTTGACACCTTCTGTAACAGCATCTGAAGCTATAGTGGTGTGCTTCCTGTAGCTCATGCTTGCTAGATCTGCTTGCTCTGGCCTAGTCGCCTTTCTTAGGAACACCCCATTAAACCCTGAATTGAAATCCAGGGGATTCAGACACTGTGCTCTCTCAATTACATCTGGTGGCATGGCAAGACTTCTCAAACATCCAGACTATGTTACTCCATTCTGCTGAAGTTTTTTCTCTTGTAACATGGCATTGTGACTGTGTGTGGCAACAATGTTTGCCACTGATGATCGGAGCTCCTTGGGTCATATAGTACCATTGTCCTGTGAGACAGACTTGCTTCCCCAAGAACAATTGGGTGGGTAGCCTTGCATCCTCTGTTGCTTGATCAGATGATCATCTTCAGCTTGCCCTTTGGTATTGGTGACTGCAGGCAGCTGATCTAACATTCTTGTGATGTTGCAAATAGATTGTAGATTTGCAATGCACAATCTGACTAATTGTAGAATCTTGATCCATCAGCTCATGGTTCTTCTTGCCCTAAACATCTTCTAAATTGACAGATAAACCTAGAAGAATCAGCCACTTCACATACTATTTTTTCCTTCAGCCAGAATCTCAGTCTGAAGGTTCTCACTCTACTATTCTCGATGGCCAAACATGAACTACATCTCAAGAGAGATCATCTCCTTGCTTGCTTGCATACATGCCTACAAAGCAAACATGTACAAGATCTGTAATACATAGTTAGCCACAGAAGCGTTTGAAACTGCCTTACGCAAAACAACCAAGAAGCATCATGAATGCATGAACAAAACAAGGATAAAAAGTTGCACACTTGCATGATGATGAGGCAGAGTAAACCAAAACACAGGGTTCAAAGATTGCAAAGGAGATTGCACAAAGCAAATACAAGCTCCATGAGTCACTGTTGCATCCATACCACCACCAGCAATATCCTGAACTCACTCTGTGCACCAATGATGATCTGATCTTCTCCCATCTCAACCTGCAAGATGCAAAAAAAAATTCAAGTCATAAAGCTAAATTTGCTTCTCACATGCACAATGTCCCTCAAATGCAGAAATTTGCTGCAAAGAAGTGATGGATTACCACTGTAGCATTGATCAACAGAAAATGTTCATATGGACATGAGTCAAGGGGCTCTCAAATGACACAATTTCTGAAGCATTCATTCCTAGCACAGCCCACTCCAATTCCTTAGTGTTTGATTCTCTCTCATTTTGCAGCATAGCCACAAGAAGCTTTTTTAGCATTCCCTGTAGGGAAAAGAGTGGAAACCTTTGACGAATGAAAGTTGAATTAACAAAACATATAGGGAATTTAACTCTCCATGGGAATCGTGGGACCAATATGATTTCAATGTTTTGTTCTAATTTTCACATTGTGAAACAGAGAGATTGATCATTGTATTTTCCCTTTGTCAAACAAACGATTTCATGTTTGCATTATAGGGGAAATTCTCAAGTTCTTCTTAAATGGTGCCACGTGAGGGAATGAATCCTACAAAAATTCCTTGTGAGTATGCGTACGCATTGAGATCGCCATGAACTTGTGGAAGGAGAAAGAGTTGGGTAGGATGAATGGCGAAGAACTAGCCCTAGCACATCTTTGTCTTCCTCGCGCAAGGAAAGACGTCGTCGCTTCCAACTGTCCGAGTCCAGAAGGACGCAACTGAATTGGAGATTGGAACCTCCCGGAGTGAGTGAGTATTCAATACCGTGTCCGGATCATCCACAAGAAGACTTAGCAAATTTTGGCTCCAGGTCAGAGAGGACGTTAGAAAATTTTAGGATCAATAATACTGTGCCAGGATCAATCACACCATGCCAGGATCTTCCACAAGAAGACTTAGCAAAATTTGGCTACAGGTGAGAGAGGACATTAGAAAAAATTAGGATCAATAACAATGTGCCAGGAAAATCCACAATAAGACTTAGCAAATTTTGGCTACAGGTCCGAGAGGATATTAGGAACATTTAGGATCAATAATGCTGTGCCAGGATCATCCACAATAAGACTTAGCAAATTTGGCTACAGGTCCGAGAGGATATTAGGAAAATTTAGGATCAATAATACCGTGCCAGGATCTTCCACACAAGAGTCATCAAATATTTGGCTTACATGTGAGAGAGAGAGGACAGTAAAAATTTTAGGATTCCTGCTATCTATTGATGACATACTAGAACTTGTGTCTAGAGATGGCAATTTCAGTTTTTTTTCCCATCAAAATATGGTGACTTTGGGACTTCTTTTCCAAATCTATCCTTTATAGGCTGGCACTACCCCTTTAATTCTGGGTCACCAAGTTGTGAAAATTCGCCCAAAAAAATTCCTTTGTAGGATTGGATTTGATCATCATCCGATTGTTTTTTGCATATTCTTCTCACATTGTCACCCATTTTGTCTTAGCACCAAGGACTAGCTTCAATGGCCTCATCCTATCCATTTCACTCTTTGAATTTTCTTGCAAAGATTTCATAGAAGGTTCCAATTTCAAAATCCTTTGAATTGGAGACTATCAACATGTTGTTGAGAATTTAATAGAGGTATGTTATCTCGACTAAGTCTATTGCTTGATATATAGCAATGGAAATGTAATTCTTGTTGTAGAGATTTCATCAAGGTTCAATTTAAATCTTTGCAGCTCTGCTACACTTGATGTTGACAAGTTAGACTTTCAACTATAATGTCAACTATAATGTACATCATGATCTCACCTAAAAGATGATATTATTGAAACTTCAAAGTATAGATGAAAGCACCAAGAAGAATAGCATGTCTAAACAAGAGGGGGAAGAAATGAGTTGCCTAATATCCATTAGAAAAACTTTAGAATCTCCAACAACTTCAAAGTTTTTTGCCATTCATACATACTCAATGAAATTGGCAATGCCCCCTTACATTCTTGCACAAGACCATAGATGATGATATCTAAACTTGTGTGTACATTTTCAAAGATGTTTGAGAGTCTTCAATGGTATTCCAAGTATCACCAAGAACAAAATGCACTTCCAAAAAGTCAAAAAAAAAACAACTTTCACCTTTTTCACAATTCATTTTGCCCATGTTGTTTTTGCCCAATTTTCCAATAGTAAATCCAAACAATGAGCAACACAACCTTGAAAATAAAAACTTGAAAAACGATAGATTAGAAGGTTAGCCGCACTTTTCATGTTTGAAGCATTATGTGTACAAATTTGTACAACATTGTTGATTCCAATGGTTTCAATGTATCCACCCAATGCATTACATATGTAATGGGCATCCTTTTGTTCCCTAATTGTGTCAATGAAACCTATGAATACATTGCCACTTGGACAAACAAACATTACATTCAATAATGGATGCCATGCAACATTGTCCCAACCATTAAAACAAATGGTTGCTCCATATTTGTGAATCAAATTTCGTGTCCCCTTAGTTACCTATTTGGACACATCCACCTTGGATTGTTTTAACAAATTTGTGCTCAATCCATGGTATGACGAGGGGTTTGTAATAAGTTCAAAATTCAAAGGGTACTTTCACAACTTCTATGAACATCAAGTGTTGCACAACATTGAAGGGGATGTTTGCTTCATAAAAGAAAGTTGCCCACTTCTTGTCCAAATTTTATTTTTCGGCTGAATTCAATCCCTCGAGTAATGAAACCTATCAAAAGGCTCAAGTGTTGTTATATGTGGATCTTTTAGGACCTTTTATGTTTTTTGTGAGGGGGGTGAAATTTTGAACCCCTTCCATTTGAAATGTCGAAACAAATTTTCCTTCCACTGAAGGATTCGGGATTTCCATGGCCACATCCTTTGTTCACCCATTCGGGATATGGGTTGGTACTTCTACATTGTTTAATGGTGGAAGGACAAGTCCACCGCATCAAGCAAATAATACTTTCACTAGTGGATGTGCCTTTGAACACATTGTAACTCCAATCACCCATTGCCATCATATTGATAACCCAAATGGAAAAGCATTATATCCTTGCGACACAAAATAACATTGTTACAAAACTTGCATTCCACCTTCCCTAATTTATCATATGGCATCAAATACCATGGACTCCACACATTCTACCTTCCTTCCATCAGTAAAACATTATACGTAATAACAATAGGTTGTTTGATTAATATAATTAATGTATTCAACAATAAGATTGAACCCCACCTTTAGGGTTACAATTGAAATTCAGCACCAATTGTAAATGCAATATGACAATTTGAGATTCAAACACTCATAGATGTGTCACCCTTCCCTCCCAAGGTATATGGTAATGGTTGGTATTAAACAACACAAGGCCCACACACCTCAAAGGAGAAAGTGAAAATTAACATGTAAGGTTTACATTTTATTGTCAAGCATACCAAATTTTGTTGCCAAATTGATGGTGGAGATCAATCCATTGTTAATTAGATGACCCAAATCCACGTATGTGCAACGATCGAAAAAAAATTCAATTGCCACACGATTGGCAACCAAAAAAATTTGGTTGTTAAACTTGTGGTGATTGAAAGCATTCCATCACCAATCATGCAGTGATGGAAAAAAATTTGTCGCCATAGGCTTGGCAACCGAAATAGGCCTAATTTTGGCCACCCATAAACTTGTTTTGAGCAACCCAAGAGTCCTTTTGACCTAGGTTAACCTTATATTAATGTGATGCAGGAATGTGTCTATGTCTAAATGCATACGTTGCGTCATGGTAGATGCATTGACACTATGACAATTTTGCATGACACCAAAAATACAAAATTAATGTTGGTCATGGCCATGAAGATAACTGAAATTACAAGCTATAATGATCCATTAATAAGAATATAAGACAAATGGAAAGACATTTTAAGGGAAATTTAGTTTCACTAGTGATTTATTCTCCATTCATTACAACAAAAGGTATCCATGTACACCAAGTGATTTCACTAGATTTTGAGTGAATTCACTAGTCCTAGTGAATGGGACTTATTGGGGATGCAAGGAATTCATTGGTCTAATGAACAGGGACTAGTGAACCACACCCACATTTTGTAATAATGATTTTTTCCCACATTCCCATTTTCCCATCATCAATACAAGGGCCTACAACTAATTCAAATATTTTAGTTTTTCATTTTAATTTCATTGTCTAAATAAGGCAAAACTTCAATCAAATGGAAAATATTGCTTTGATTAATGGATTTCACTAAAACCTTAATCTAGTTTCAAAATAATACGCAATAAATTATTGATTATTTTCAATCAAGTTCCCAATTGGAGCCAACCAATTTCATGAAAAAAAAATGATAATTTTTTATGTATGAAGTTTTGTTTGTAGTCTTATTATATTTTACAAATATATTATTGCAATAAATTGTATGTCATGTATAGGATTGTCTAATGGCTCCCCATGACTAATTGTACCAAAATTTCAATTCACTTCTCTTATCCAACCATGTGCTAAATCTCCCATGGTAGATTAGATAGTTCCATTATTTTGAAGATCATTTCATTGAACTTGAGTTTTGACATGCCCCAAAACCAATTTGCCTGCATTCAAGAATCAACTATATGTTAGCATACAAAAGTAAATATAACTAGCTTCTTTTACAACTTGTATTTCACAAGACTTGCAAAATCGGACATTATACATAAGAATGAATGATTGCTTATCACAATTAATAATCATTTGTCTTTGAAAAAATTCTACAAATTTATCAACATTGAATGCACCAAGTGTGACATAATATGTAATTATTCCCTTGTGACCAACTACAACTACTGTACACATATTTTACTTTTTGGAGTGGGACAAACTTAATAACATCTTCTCCCTCTAAAAGGTTTTCCAAAACAATGCATCAAATGAAGGTTGAAACCAAATAAAAGCCCAATTCATCAATATACATTGCATCCATCAATCATATTTTCATGTCACCTTTAAAATCTTTGACACCATTACAAATGTTCAATAAGATTTTCATCAAAATTGTAATCTTTTAACACATAACACATCACATTCAGTGTATATTCAACTCAACTTTTAACAATTCAAAATACAACTACATAAACATGATTGAAACATCAATGAAGATTTTCAATTATTTCATTTGGATCAACATCATGTTGCTTTCATAGCCATTAGAAATGTTCTTCCCCAAGAATTGTAAACAATTTCCTCCTTTTGCCTTCGGGGTTTGGTGACCATCTTCCTCAAAAGCCTTTGCAATGCCATGAACTATCTCATAAGGAAAACCATAACATCTATTACTAATGTCTAGATTACTATATCCTTCATTGAATATCACACGTATGATTTTAGTATGAAAAGTTGCATCTATGTGGTAATATATACAAGGACAAAGCATTGTGGATGACATACGATCCTTATGCAAATTAAGTTGCTTGTAAAACAAAGAATTAGTGAAATTGTTGGTTTCTTAGAGAAAAATCAGATAAGAAGATTCAAGAAATAGCTAGAAGTAGTGAAAATCATTGGCATAAATTAAACTTGATTGAGATGGATTTAGAAATTGATAAGAAATATTATGAAATTGGTCTAAACTTCTACTAGAATCCACTTGTCAAAGGAGTAGTTGAATTAACATGAAAAATGGTAAATTTTACCAATGACTTAAGAGGCCTTTAAATGTCCTTGAATGCCCCAAGGACTTAAAAACCTTTCGTATGTCATGGACATCTAGCCTAAATTATAAAAAGAGGAGTGAAACAAAATTGGCTTCCTCCTTTAATTTTGTGACATTTAGATGTTAAAGGGATTCAACCTTTTTCTCACTATCAAAATATTGTCAAAAGGTGAAATAAAAGTTTTTGCTAGGAAAAGAAAAGGCTAGTAAAATGGGAAAATGAAGTGATTTTTGGGGGTCTCAATCTCTTGAAGTAAATAAGAAAATATTAATAGTCACTAGTTTTTAATATTTGGTTCCAAGAAGCCAAAAATTTTAAATGTAGATTAAACTTTTGTACTTTCATATCTAGCCAGATTTGGCTAAATTTTCCTTTGGATGATCATCAGTTTGGTTGAATCCTCATATGGATGATTGCCATATTGGCTACATTGCAAAATTCTACATAAACCACAGGAAGGATTATTCATTAACACAACCATGGTAGGGAAGACTTAAGATTGGAATATATTATTGGAATTCAATTCCACTAAAATGATTAATTGTTAATCGGAACTATTATATACAATATATAAACACAATTGAATATGTCCACTTTTGGAGTTGATGTAATCCCATAAAAGGCTTCCAGGAACTATTATATACAATATGTAAACACAATTGAATATGTTCGCTTTCAGAGTTGATGTAATTCTATAAAAAGGCTTCCAAGAATCTAATTGAAGAGTTTGAATATGGATGTTTAATGAAAGAGAGTGAAAATGCTCTTTGACCTACCCAATTGCACATGGTTGCAATGAGGTGAGGAGATCCAATTCTCATGAATTCCAGAGCTAGCTGATCTGCTTGCTGGTAGGTATGTTTTGTGTATTCATGTATCCTCATCACATTTTTTGCACTTTGGTGACATTCATTTCAATCATAGAATGTGAGAACTATGCTTCACAGCTTTTTCTGACCTATGAATGAAGTGCAAGGTACTTAATACCCATCTGAAGATTTCGGTTGTTCAGCACTCTCAAGAGTTGCTTAATTTCTAGAAAACTACCACCAAAAGTGTTGTAACAACAGGGCACAAGGTGTTGACATTTGGGTCACAAGTGGCTTTCTTGAGTTTTCAATGTGAGCGCAAGGGTACCATCATAGTGATTTTCTTGAATTTTCACTCCAAGCAAAGAGCATACCAGCAAAGTGTTTTTCTCATATTTTCAATGCAAGCGAGAGGGTTTATCTAAGCATTTTGTTCTTGGGATTTTAATGCAATGTTTCTCTGCAATCTCTCAGATGTGCTATTCGTGGAATCTACAGGTGGTTTCTAATTAGGGTTGCAGAGATTAGGTCTCTTGCCAGTTGAAAGATGTCTCATGTACCCCATATTTGCAAGGGTCGTGTAACTGAACCCCTCAGTTTCTACACCTTAGTCATCAGTGTAAATCTAGCTACAACGGGGAACAACTTAGTGAACTGGTCAGCAATGGTTGGAATTCTGCAGCCTTTCTAGTATTTGTCTTCAGAGCTTTGAAACCAAAGTGTCCAGTTCAAGAATTTTAAATTACTCAAAGCAAACACCCAAATGTTCCATCTTTGGGAGGAAAAAAAAAGGGTTCAAAATTTGTCCAAACAAATGTTGTGACCAGAATCTAAAACCTGGTAGAATAACAAATGACATGAAAGCAGCAGCAAAAACTATTTAGATTAGGTTTTTGGTTCAAATCCTGTGACCTAGAAATCATATTTTCCAGTGAGCTAAAAAATTCTACTAAACAAAATTCTCCATGCAAAATTTCATCATTGCAACACATAAATTTCTTGTAGCTGTTTTGCAAGACTCATGGAGAGCTGCAACTTGGCTCTGGATCTTGTCCAATATCTTGAAGATCTGAAATCACGTTCCAAGAAGCAAGGAAGAAATCACAGGTGGTGAACATTCATTGCATGCTTGCAGAGAGTCCAGAGGAACAAAACACAAAACTGCTATCTATGTACACAAAATTGGAGCAGCTGACCTGTGTTCTCTCTCTCACTGATGTGCTAACAGATGGGTGGTAATTTATGCTATCACATCAGCTTCCATGATGTCTCTTCATGGATGACTTGTGGATGGCAGCCCCAGTATAGCTATTTGAGGGCTAAGGTGAATTGGATCTGAGAACTGTGGCACATTCATTAGCAGGGCGAGATATGGCTTCTATGCCTGCAATTTGTTCAGGACACAGAGATTGTGGAGGTGGCAGCATGCAGTTATACTGCACACAGAAAGCCACATTGCTGGGAAGAACAGAACTTGACAGGGAACCAAAGTCAGTGAGGTAATTGTGTTGCAGGTACAGGGATTGAAGAGTTGCAGCTTCCATGTGGCTTACAAAGTCCTGCAATGCAACCCATCCATCCCCAATTGAAAAAAAACATGTAAATGGACATAACACAATCTGAGCACCACCACAAAAAAAACAAAAATACTTCAAAAAGAAAGAAAGCAAGCAAGCAATCTTGAAAGCATTGATGTAAGAGCAACTCCATCAGTATGTGCTCAGTATGTGACCCTGCAAATTAAAGTCGAATGAAGTAAAGTTACAACATGCTGGTTTGGCTCAGCAAAATGGTTTGAGCCCAGCATTTTTGCACAGTTTGCTGAGGCTGGTAAAAGGCACATCAAAGCCTAACACCTGCCAAAGAAGAGTGTGCTAAATATGATCTGATTGCTGCTCCCTGCTTCTTTCTAATTGGCCAGTCATAATGATTGGTCTAGGTGCTTTGCTATTAGTAGTCTCCCACCTATTTGCAGTCCCAGTTTTTTAGTTTTATGGGTGAGCTTGGAAAAGAACTAAATAACTAAAACTTGGATGTGAGAAATATTTTTGCAGGGTCACATGCTGAGCACCACTGTCCACAGATGCTCTAACTGTCATTGATTGATGGATGCCACAAGCAATCAAATCAAGCTCTCAGAAGTTCTAAGCTGAACAAAATTGGGGGAACTCAGAACCGCACTCCTGACTCACTCACCTGAGAGATGGCACCCACAAAGAAGTTGTTATTCAGGAACAAGCTTTGTGCGGTTGAAAGGAAGGAGGGAATGGGTCCTTGAAGATGATTGTAGCTGAGATCCACCACTGATCCTGTGCTGATGGGTGCAGTGAGGCTCAGTCCCTCTGTGAACTGGTTGTGATTCAGTAGCAGGAAGGTGAGTGGGAATGTGAAGAGCACACTAGGAATCGCACCTGTGAACTGATTGTAGCTCAAATCCAAGTAACTCAAGCTGTTGCTCAGACTACTACTCATAAGCCCCCCGCTGCCCAACCATCCTGTGAGACAATTTTTCTTGAGAGAAAGGTATTGCAGAGAGGAAGGAAGGGTCATGGGAAGGCCGCCAGAGAAGAAGTTGTTCCTAAGCTCCAGGTGCACAAGCGGCACATTAGCGGAAAACAAAGGAATGGGTCCAGAAAGCTTGTTGTCAGACAAAACCAACACTTTGAGAGAAGGTAGTTGTCCAAGCTCCCAAGGAACCGATCCATCCAAGGAGTTCATCCCCAGCTGCAGAATCTGCAAACTCTTGAGATTCACAAAGCTGCTGGGAATGCTTCCGGAGAGACGATTCTCCGAACATGAAAACATTTGCAAGCTCAGCAAATTCCCCAAGGACTCCGGGATTGTTCCTCGAACAGAACCCGAGGAGATTGTGAGCTCGGACAAGAAATTCAAGCTACCCAAAAGAGGGCTCAGACTGCCTGACAGGCCTGGAGATCCGGCTGTCTGTGGACCCAGCCACAGACTGCTCACTCTGTTGAAACCATCCACATTCACGCATTGTACTCCACTGAATGACACACAAGGATTATCATCTGTTGTGGAGTTGGAGAAGTTGAACTGCCATGAGCTGAAGAAGGTGCCTCCAGGAAGATCCCACATGCTCTCCTTCACTGCTTGCAACACTCCCAAATCAACTGGATGGAGCTGCAGCTGCTGAGCTTGCACACTGTAGTAGCCGGGACTCGTAGACATTGTTATCAGCAACGATGTTGTCATCACCACTACTGTCATGGACATGTACAAAACTCCATCTTGTTGTGGCCATTCTCCTCCTCTCCTCCTCACAGAGCTTCCAAATCTCTTCCCCATGGAATTGATCAACTCCCTGCTAGTCTTTCTTCCTCTTCTCCAAATCTCTTCTAACAGCAGCTCAAAAAACATCAAACTCAAGTCTCTCACTCACTGTACAAAAACTTATAATGCACACAAAAAATTTCCTAAATCTCCCTTTCCTTGCACTTGATCAATCCCCAAATCAAACACCCACATTAAAAAAAATTCAAAACAAATTCTTTAAAGAGAAGAGAAAAAACAGGTTCTTCAACTTGCAGAACAATCATATAACATTCAAAACTGACCCAATGAAAAAATTCCTCAATAGCTCTCCAATACACAACAAACTTCTACCAGAGAAAACCACCTAAAAGAAGAAGAAAAAAAGAACAACCCATTCATGAAGAGCACTTCAAGGGCACTTCCTTTTAGAGCATTTGCAGAGCAAATCTATACTACT
>Ga0116228_10001460_pt1 | contig 19682 bp, 10 predicted proteins | sample S1TSphfallax_2_FD_89694 | JGI IMG/M metagenome (GOLD analysis project Ga0116228, IMG submission 89694) | Host-associated microbial communities from peat moss isolated from Minnesota, USA - S1T2_Fc - Sphagnum fallax MG | ecosystem: Host-associated > Plants > Peat moss > Unclassified | place... | reverse complement strand
GTTGAGATCCCAAGTCCTGAAAACCATGTCCTGAAAACCATATCCTAAAATTTCCCAGGCCCCAAAGTTGAGATCCCAAGTCCTGAAAACCATATCCTAAAATTTCCCAGGTCTTTTTGCCTGCCCTGCCCTGCCCCTGGCCGCCCCGCCCTGCCCCGATACAAAAAGAAAGCAGAGGATCAAAGTGAAGCAAATGTCCAAACAAACACCACAGCGGGCGCCTGTTGTGGCAATCAACTGGCTGCTGAAGCGGTTCCGGTTCTGGTCCGGTTACCACGCAAAGAGTGACGGGTCGGACAGACGGACGGACAGACAGACACGACAATTCTGCCGGTGAATTAAAATGCAGAACTGTCGGGTCGGACAGACGCACGGACAGACGGACAGACAAGTGAATTTATATATAAGATGCCTTCGACCTAGGTCTTTACCCTACACGAAAGCATCCCCACTTTTTTTCCTTTATTATTTTAGTACCCTCTCTTGGCTGAAGAATTCTCTGACAGCCTGTCAGACTAACCTCAGTGGGCCAGAATGTACCCAACACGATTTTTTCTTTTAATTTGAAATTGTTTTTTTCTTTTCGAATTTATTTTTTTAATTTATTAATATCAATTGGCTTCAGTTTTAATTTCTGTATTCCATTTTAGTTCACTTAATTAATTCATTTTTCCATTATTTATTTTCATTAGTATTTTTTCGTTTTTACAATTAATTTTACATTTTTTAATTTTCTGTTTCAGTGTCTGAAAATACTTTTCTAAGGCCAAAAATCTACAAGGCAAAACACATAGAAAAAAAAGATTGATTTTTTTAAAAATTCAAAGTGGCAAAACTACAAATTCAAGATTGCAAGGTCAAAATTCTGAATATGCACTCACTACACTAAAATCCTATGCACAAAGGATTCATAAAAAGAGAAAGTTGTGGATCAGCTATTGAAATTAGATGCACAAAGGAAAGGATTCATAAGAAGGAAGGTTGTGGATCAACTCTTTCATTGTTCATGTATCTTGGATACCACTCACCCAATCCCAAATCCCATGAAAACTTATGAAAACAATTCAAACCCAAAGGGTTCAAATTCCAAAAAATGTCCAAACCTCCACTTCATGAACAAACGCCACAATAATGACCCAAATTCCCAACAACCCAACACAAGACCTTGGGCATCCTCATGGATCCAAAACATTCACCTAATTTTTACATCTTTTCCACATATCTTGGCCTTGATCTTTTATATGCAGGTGTTACAAACAAGGAATCCAAATAATCAAATGAAATTTGTTGAAAATATGAAGCATCCAAAATGAACCAAAATCAGACCTTGTCTTTTCCATTTGGTAGTCCTAAGGTGGGGAGAGACTCATAATCAACTACATACGTAATGCTAATAGGGCAATTTTTTGCAAATGAGTAAAAACATGGCTAAAGGTAGTGTTAACATTGATTGTCTCAAGAGGGCGGTGTGGAAAAATGGTATCCAACAAAACCTTGTACTTGGGTAGCTCTTTCTCAAACATGTTGTTCCAAGATGCATCTTTTAAATCCATCATAAATCCAAATGCACCAAATCTGCCAATGCCAAAATATGTAACTTGCACCACATTTTTCTCTCAATCCATAGAACCAACACCAATAACTTGACTAACAATCTTTTCTTGATCTACAAAGGCAACACTAACATTGCAATTAAAAGAAGGAACCCTAGTAAGGATGTCAAAAGGAAGTCTTCCAAATGCAACAACAATGGAAAACTTATGAACTCGAAGTACATAAGAACCTCCTACCACACCATTAGACACAACACTAATAACACCAACTCTAGTATCAAAATGTTCTTCTCCAACAAAATCATTACAAACTTGCAAAATCAAAAAACGTATTAAAAAAAAAAAAACGCCAAAAAACCAAAAACATAAGAAAGCAAATTACTTACCTCTTCATCCACCTACCTTCATCTTTTCATAGGTAGCCTTCTCTTCATTCAAAGCCCTTTCAAAACATAATAATTGGCCATATTTAAACTTGCCCAAAATAATTCACTACATTGCTCTATCACATAAATGTTTATCAATTTGGTTATAGCTACAAAAAAAAACATCAAACAAATTCAAACAAAAAAACCAAACTTTTTATTTTAAATTTTAAGTTTAAAAACCTACTTGCCATATGAAATAGGGTCATTATGGCTTGTTACCTCCATACCATACTCATAAGGTATAAGTGCCTCTTCCATTCGTGTAATTTCAATACATTGACCCATCTTGTTCAACAACATTTTTTTGCATAAATCAAGGAAATTGGCAATCAACTTGTTTATAATGAAACAAACCTAGTTATAATCAATAGGAATAATCATAAGCCATACCTCATCAAAAGCCTTCCACTTAGGCTTAAGGCATAAACACAGTGGATGTGAGCTTGATTTCGCAACAAGCCACTAAGATGGACTTCAACGAGTAAGGTCCTTAAAATTTCAATCACATCAGAAATTGAACAATCAACTACAAGCCAATGCCAATCTATAAAACAACAAGTTATGTCCATCCTCTAGTTTTTAGAATTGCTTTAACAAAACCTCAAAACAACATTATTAAATAAGGATATCAAACTAAATTCATCAAAATTCGCAACACAAAGTTTAGAACACCCCCTTACTATAAAAAATTTGCATGTACAAATATCCGAATCACAAGTTCAAGCTAGATGGAAAGGTAGGTTAACACATTGTTTATGTTAGCATTATGCACTCCTTTTCAACAAACATCACATCCAATTTTTTGATTATTTTACCAAAACAAATTGTTGAATATCTTAGAGCTACCTCATCAATAGCAACTTTCAATTAATGATACCTCGCATCTATGAAAATATTAAATGGAATAACATGTGTTTTACCTAATTCCATAATCCATTGCTATTACTTCTACCTTATCAACCATCCAATACCTCTTGTAAGAAATTGAAAACTACAAAAAATAAAAAATAAAAAAACAATCAAAATGCAAACATGATTTTCGCAAAATAAAAAAATCAATCAGAATAATAATAAACATTGAAAAGCTAGAACATAATATGGAAAATAATTTAGGGTTTCATATTTAAGTCCCAAATCATAGCAACTACAACATAAAAGATTGCAACATGACATGTTTGGCTTGAAAAACTTGAAAATAAGAAATGAAAACAAAAAGAATTCACATAATTTTATTTATAAATTGTTCTTGGTTGTTCTTTAAATATTTTAGTAGGCACAAATTAACAAAATGATACAAATTATATTCTCTAAAGTACTTACAATATACAAAATCTATGGTTTTATTCATTATAATTCCCATGTAGACTATATTCACACTTTTTCCTTATTATAGTTATTGTTTTCTTATTTCTCAAATTATTTATTATCCTTAATAATAAAAATCTATGATAATTCATTTTAGAAGACACAATGGTTTTAGAATAGAAGGCCTAATCATGATATAAAGAGCCACACATGCCCTCTTAGACCATTGTTTTTTTTTACAAAATATTCTTTAAGAAAATTTGATATGTCTTTAAAAAAACATTTAAAATCTTTAACATAATTAAGGTGTATATTAAAAAATATCTGAAAATATGTCACAAAAAGATTTTCAAATTGTGTTTTTAATGTCAAAACTACTTTGAACCTACTTGTAGGTAACTTTTAAATAGCGGTTACAAAGCTTTAAAAATCCTTATACATATTTTTCACTCATTAGATTGATTTCAAATTTTTATGATATGTACATAATGTATTCACAATAACATTTTATTAAAAATTATTCTATTTATTTTATTTTATTTTTACAATCTAAAGTTCAAAAACTTGAGCAATGGTTAGGACTGCTAATGGTACATGTTAGTATGATTGCAACCTAGACTCATTGTTTTGTCATCAATATTCTACTACTTTCTTTACCTAGAATTGAACATATCAAACATCTATAGTATGAAGTGTAAAAATCCAAAATGAAAAATAGGAAAATCTATGGTTCATAACCCAACAAAACTTTTAATTATATATTGTGTTTCTATTATATTTTCCAACAACTCTTTAATTTTATGTGTGTGTAAAAAAAAATCTCTTAATCCTCATTAAAGTCCAAAATTACATCTTAAGTCTTTCCCCTATAAAAATAATTTGAAATTAAACTAATGAAATGTCTTAATCCTATCCAATTAATCAACCATCTTCATCCTACCTTGTTGAATCTCTACCATTCATTACCCTCCTTCCACTCTAGATTTCATCTTTGAAATCCTTGTTACAATAAAACAAAATATGTTTTTCAAGTCACTTTGTTAACCATTTGTGTTTAGATTTGGTCATCCTAAATTGCTAATATTGTTGTCTTCACCTAAGCATGTGTTCCTATGGTATCCTCATCTATTGGACTCATTTGAATAACTAAAACTTCAAATAATTTTTTTGTTGTACCTTATATTTCTTCATATATGTTCTCCACCACCTATTCTATGTTTCCAACAAGCCTCCTCTATTCACCAATGTCATTAGCTATCTTGTACATGAATTTTTTGTATTTGTTCCTCAATCTCCTCATTTTAAGGATCTTGTCCTCCTCCTATAAAGTCATGTGGTTCCTCCTCTTGTTCATGTGTTATTCCATTACATTTAGTTTCCTTTGCCTCGTGTACTAGACTAGATGGCTTTAAACTATCTAGATTCCTATATAAAAAGTTTGGAAAAGCATTTTTTAAATAGACAAATGCCTTCAATACAAGTCCTCATCCTTCTTATGTGCAACCAAATTCTTATACATTTTTTCCTTGAATTGCACTTTCACCAACTCCCACGATTCATCCAATTCAGCATTAGAATCTTCCATCTTTCATTTGGTGCATAGTATAGTTCATATTGCACCAAATTCTCATACTCCTTTAGTTAGTTACTAACATACACAAGATCCAAATCCTTGTACCTCTCCATCAAATCATCAAACTTTGTATTGGTTTTTAACATCTCCTTTTATAATGCTAACATTTCCAAAATTGTTTCCTCCTTCTCTTCTTCTACCTATTGTTTATGAAATTCCTCTCTTGCAACCATAGACCATCTATAGAATCTATAAATACATGCTTTCAATTGTATTATCCCTAGTCTCCTACTCTCGTAACTAGAGTTCTTCTCCCTTTCCAATCCTTCCTTCTTACGTTTATAATCTATCATTATCTTCTAGTATTTTTTTTCCATCTTGTTCTAATCCTTTTCCTTTTTTCAATTTTTGGCATTTTTTCTATAGAGTTGTCCATTCAACCAACCTCTTAATTTTCAACTCCTTATTACATATGGTCAATCCAATATTTTTGCATTCATTCTTTCCTTCTTTCCATTTTTTACTTCTTCCAACCACCCATTTGCTTCTTATATTCCTCATATTCTTCTTACTCCTTTTACATATGCCTAAGTAATCCATGTTTCTCTCCTTCCATAATGGCTAATTTAGTTTTTAATAACTACGCCTCTAAACGCAAATTTCCCATCTTCAAGTTAACTATAGCCATTGTTTAAAATATCTCGACAGTTTTGTTGTTCTTTAATACATAAGTTGCCATATCCTCTACAGACTTGGGTGTAATGTTATGTGGTGTTCTTTCCTTAAATTTTCCTATTGATGACATCACCGTCTCCCACATTTGTGGTTCTCGATCAATCTCCAAAGTTTTCCCTTTTGTGTCAATATATTTTGTGATACTAATATTACATCTTGTCTATAATCATTGAATGATGGTTATGGTAAAACCATCTATGGTACCTTAGGCCGTTTTGGCTATTATTCATTTATCTATGCTTATACTACCTCTACATCCATTATAAAATCTTCATGAACCTCCATTTATGCATGATAATCACAAATGGCTACATTCACAAAATAAGGAGCCGGGGTGCACCCTTAGTAAAAACTTTGGTGATTGTTTATTCTAAAAAAATTTGGATATATACTAGGAATATTCCATTTGTAAATTGCAAAAAGCCATAAGAAAGTCCTTTTGGTTCAAAAATATGTTACATTATACTTTTATGTGAATATGTGTTTTAAGAATCTTTCCAAAATTATGTCATTTTCAAGTCATTTAATAGTCATTTATGAGTTTTTTCAAGCTATAAAAGCACCCTAAAACAATGGTTATAATGATTAATTAATGTTTTTGAGAATTCAAATTTCATTATATTCATTTCAAATTATTGCACATGTTTCCACAATATATTTAAAACATTATCATCAAAACATATAAAAGAAATGTGCAGTATTAATATAACTTTTGACACAAAAACATGAAAAAAAAGCACTGGTTACAATTCCTCTAGCTCCTATCTTTGTGAATGTACCCAAAGATCATCTATTACATCACAAATCCTTCCTCCACCTTGATGAATGTTAATGCATTGCTATTGTTCATGTAATTTACATTCTCCTTTTGGTATACCATAAATATTATAGCTTGGTATGTAATGTTAATTAACATCTTACACTTCTTAATACTCCACTAATCTACATTTGTGTATGGAGGCTTTATATCATGACTAAACAACAACTCTTCTATCAACATCTTGATCACCTATCCCTTTGGATCTTGAAAACACCCACTTTGACAAACTCCAAATGCATCAATTATTATTTGTTTGCCATTGACATACACTATACCTATGGTGATGCTACAATTAACTATTGTTTTGTACCAATATTTTCTTCCTCCTTCTCATCACTTGAATCCATAATCTCCACCAAATTTTCCACTATTACACTAGGTCCTAGGGTGTTTCCATGGTATGATGTACACATTTTGTGTCAAAAATAAAAATACATATAATATCAAAAATAATAACACATAAAATTTCATTCATTTTCAATTCTTTTAGAAATTACATTAAATTGATTTGGGCTTTAAAAATAAGACCAATTATATAAACCATGAATATGAATTTGATTCATAATTTTGTTTTTACATAAATGTACACCAATAATTTTATAAATGTTATTTAAAACACCTTATTTAACAAAAGAAAATTTTTTTCATTAATTTTAAATTTCCACTTTATTTTTGTAGGATGATAAAACAACACCCTACCCAACTACATCTTTAGTGGAAGAACATTTTACAACTTTAAAATATCATGATCATCAACATTATAATAACATGTAATGTACTATCAAATGATTTTATATCATTTAATATAAACTTCTTGACTTTATGACAAATTGAAATTTTGATGTGGAAGATTATTCATTATGCCGGTTTCTTTGTATGTGCAAAGTTTCATGGACAAATTCCCATTAAAACTAGTATTTCTTAGTCCTTTTTTACATTAAAATGTTTGTGACACACTATTGCAAATTTAAAATGTATTTTAATTAATAATTGAATTGTTGATATCTGCACCAATTTCACAACATTATGACAATTTAGGTTATCCACCTTTAATTGCACATTTCCATAAAACAAACCTTCTCCAAATATTTATAGAGACATAAAAAATGAATTGTGGTGAAAAATGTCAAATTATACTCTTTCACATTCTATAACTCTCTACACTTCTTCTATTCCTATTCTTTGTAATTTTTCAAATGCGCTCTCTTCATTCATGTTGCAACACAATTGCAAACGCGAAACACAAATGCATTGCCAAGAAACTTTAAATGCCAAAAAGTTCAACGGCCATTCCCTCTTCCCATTTTTTCTTTTAGGGTAGCTTGTCATTTTTATATTAAATAATCATTTTTTCGAGCACCCCATTCAATTGATAATGACTTTTCTCTTATTCGTCTATGTGGAAGCAATTAATGTCCATCAATGGTCCAAATGCATTGTTATTTTCTTCATTCATCCATATGCCATCATAGCCACTTGTCCATTCATCCTTCGTTTTCTCCGCCATGTGTACTATGATGCGTCCCAACTCATCAATAAGTTAACCAATTGAGTTGTTGAATCAATTGATTCTTTTGTGGTTGTGATTGCCAAGCTATCATGCCTCATCTATGGTTAATGTGGTACTACTTCATCGCTTGCATCTTTGTTTACATCATTATCATTCCCAACTCATGTTTGTGATTGATTTGTTGTATGTGGTTCTTCCTAATAGATCATTGTCTCTACTTCAAAATCTTGCACCTCATATTCAATAAATTTATGTAGTTTCAATTTGTTAGTATCAACCAACACAAGATGAGGTTCAAAATTAATGAATGCCACTAACAATATTGTATTGTTAAACAACACATACTATATTCTATATGGTTCGATCCATTTCTTAATGAACTTCCCAAGATGTGATTTACTCCCCTTCAGAAACCAAAAAAGAAAATCACCAAATTTGAATTATTTTTCTATATATTTTGTGTTAACTCCACAAAGCCCTATTCTATTGTTGTGTTCACTAATTTCACCTTAGATTATAATTTGTTTTCTTATAGCTTTTCTAACTTTGAAATTCTACTTGTTAAAACTTTCACATGATCCCCTTCTCTATGGTCACTATTGATTACTAGCATGATGTATTATGTAGGCATTAAAGGATGTAACCCATAAACAAGCTAGTATAGTGTATATCCTATAGCTACTTTGTATGTTTTTCTATAAGAAAAAAAAACTATTAGTAGATCTTCATGTCCCAATCTATTTTATTTTCACTAACCAATTTAATCAACAATGTTCCCAATGCTTTATTAGTGGATTTTGCCTTACCATTCCCCTATGGATAATAAATAGTGGAACAACATGTTTTAGTAAGAATTGATTTATCAAATGTTTGATAGCATCATTAATAAAATGCACGCCCTAATTTGTGGCTATAGTTTGTGGACATCCAAACCTAGTAAAAATGCACTCATACAAAAAAAAATATTGTTATTGTTGTAGTATTTGTCCTTAATGCTCTAGTTTCCACCCATTTTCTTGCATAATCTATGGCCACCAATATGTATTTGTTCCCTACATACCTTCCTACTAATTTTATTGGTCCCACAATATCAAATCCCCATTTCATAAATGGTTCCTCTAGAAGAGTTGTGACTAGGTTGACCAAACTTTATGTATTAAACCCTCTAGTGGGTTGACACACATCACATCATTTATAGAAATCACTAACATCTTTATACATTGTGGGCCACTAATACCATGTATCCAACATTTTCTTTTGTGTGATCTTGATTGCAAATTATTATTTTGTTGCTCCCTCATGTAACTCCTTTGTCCCCTTTTGGGCTTCTGTGGTTGAAAGGGATCACCTCAATTTGTTGTCTTGTCCCATCTTGTACAAAACATCATTCTTCACTATAAAGGGTCTAACCTTCATGGCCAACCATTTATTTTGTCACGTTGACAATGATTTTTCCATTTGTCATGTCTTTAAAAAAAATTGATATAATTCAACCATTTTGGTTCTGTGAAAAACAAGTTAACATCTATGGTCTATTTTGGGACTCCTATCAGTTCTATGATATCAAGCAATCTAAACAAAACATCTACAATTACATGAATCGTATTTAACTTGTATACTATTGTGAAATCATATTTTAGAAACAATAGTAACCACTTAACTATTTTCCTTAAGACCTATGGTTTGTTTACCAAGTAAACTAAAATGATATGATCTACATAAAACACAAATTTATTCCCCAATATATATTGCATGAACTTATGCAATGCAAAGACCATAACTAAGGCTTCTTTTTTGTGGTGTTATAGTTATGTTCTGCACTATAAAAAAGTACTGAAACATACACTATTGGTTGATCACTCTTCCTTGTGATGTTTTATGTTAGTAAAACTCCCACAACTGAATGTATTCACAATTGGAGTACTAAAAAGGAGTGACTTATATTGAAAGGACTACGAAATATAACTTTGGATTTTTATTTATCTTATAATTGTAGTGGATTGTTGTATGCCAATAGATGAAATGGCATCTTGTTAAATTAATAAATATATTTAAAATTAATTTGGATATTATGTAAATGTCATTTTGAGTCATGTAAACTAATTATATCAAATTTGTAAATTGCACTTTCTTTTTAAAGGAATCAAAAGGAATGCATAAAGTTATGTAATCAATTTGAAACTTTTTGTACAACAAAAACATGTTTCCTTCTATGAAAGCACATGTTCATTAGAGGAACTTGATGAAAAACCAAATTATACGAAAATTTTTAAGTCTTGAAATTTTGAAGGAAAGGTCTGCAAGGAAAAGGATTCATTTTTTTGACCATTTGACAAAAAATTATGTTCAATGGGTTCAAAATGTTTAGCTTTAGGTGTAGATCACATGTGTAAAAAATAATCTTGCCAAAAAACATGTTTGGTTATCCATTGAGATTCATTTTGGGATTTTTTGGGGATTTTTTGCATTTTTGTCCATAAACCAAAATATTCGTACACAATTATGTATGAATGTGAAAATTCACCACTATCACATGAATTATTTTAAATTGGAATATTTAATTTTCTCACTTAAATTTATTTCAGATAAATTTTATTTGCAAAAAGTAACCCCACAAAAGTCTTGGAATCCCTTTTCCTTTTTTTGGAACCCCAATTATGAATAAGCCCAACCACTAATGATGCATCCATGTGAACATGGAACTCAACACCCCATTTTGGTGGTATTAAAACTAGTGCTTCAATGTATTTTTACTTTATAAGCTCCTAAGCTCTCTAACACTATTTTATCCACCAATTTATTTATTTTTTCCTTGTGCGTTTAGTAATTGGAACCATAATTGCTACAAAATTCTTAATAAAACATTTGTAGAATTGTGCCATGCCATTACTTGTATTTATAGTGAATTACTATGGTATAAGCATGTTCATTATCGCCTATATTTTCTTTGGATTGGGTAACTTATCTTCCTTTTAAATAATAAATCCAAAAATTATTCCAGAAAAATATTATATTATAAGCACATGTTTCTAGGTTGAAACTGATTATGTCCTCCCTTCACTTTTGAAAGCATAATTTGAGATTCTACAAATGAATCTCCATGTCACTATATCATGTGAAATCATCCATAAATATCTTCATCAAATTGTCCAATTTTTTTCCGAATGCCTTTGTCATAGCTTTTTGAAATGTTGGAGGTCCATTCTTCATTCCAAAAGGCATCACCTTCCAAATAAATGTTCCCCAATATATGACAAACGATGTTTTGTATCTATTTTCTAAAGTTATGGATATCTAATGATACCTAAAATATCCATCCAAAAATGAATATGCTTCACACCATGCCATTGTGTTTAGTACCTCATATGTGAATGGTAATGAAAAAGGGTCCTTTGTTGTTGCATTTAACTTTTTGAAATCCACACAAATTCTGAACTTCCCATTCTTCTTTAGTATTGCCACAATTGGTGATAGCCATGCAACCTCTTCCACATGTTGTATAAAACCATGTTGTATAACAATTTATCAATGTCTTGTTTCATTGTTGCAACATAATTTGGATTTAACCTAAACATGGCCTAATATGTTGTGGTATGGTTATATCCAATTCAATTTTGTGCTAAGTTAACTCCAATGGAATGCCATTTAGATCTTTGTACATCCATGCAAAAACATCATTGTATTAATTTTGAAGAAGTTCCTCCAACCTTAGCACCTTTTCTAGTTGTAATTTAAAATTCACCTTCACCATTTGTGGTTATTCCTTAGTCCCCATATTGAATTTTGTTAATTGTAGTTTTTTTGTTAACGTCTAATCGACTATTTACAATTCTTGAACCTTGACCTTTGCTAGGGTTTCATCTATTTAAACATTCCATGGTTAGTGTTTATAGTATTTTTTGGACATTATTTGTAGTCTCCCTCTATTGAAATAGAACAAATAGATTTTGTATTACTCAATTTTGTACTTGGATTTTTAGCTTCAATACTTTTGTGGTTAAACTCTACGACTCCTACATACTGAAAAAAATCTAGTAGATTAATGGTGCCTATGTGAAACAATTTTAGTTATGTAGCAAATTTGATATCCTCCTCCTCATCAGTGATACCATTCTCGTAATTATGACATAATAACATTTTTGGTCTTTTCATCTTTGTTCCCAAGTGCTTACTCACCACTATGGTTTTGACAATTCCATTCCCTTGAATGGTCATTGTATTGTTTCCCAAATCATGGTCTCCCTAACAACATGGAATAACTAGTGTCAATTACAAGGTGAAAACACACTTAGGTGTAACATTTTTACGCACATGTGGAAGTCCATAATTGTTTAAATTAAATTACCAAGGCAATGTGAAGGCAAGATACCTTGAATCACACAAGTCACTTTATAAGTTCTCATTAGAAATTTATTATTAAAAAAAACTCAGCCTTAGTTTACCTTATGGAAATTTTTAATTTGAAAGATGAACTTCTAAACTATTACATTTGTTAAATATAAGACTTAATAAGAAAAAACCATAATTCAAGGTACATGGAAATTTTTGATCAAATTTCTTCCAAAAAATCCTCCTTGGTATCAATGTTATCACATCATATTATTGTTGAGTCCTTTATTCATTAAAAAAAAATTATGAAGGTGCATGGAGTCCATACTTATTGATTATGGATTGTTATAGGTTTTTAGGTATTTATTTGAAAGTCCATTATGTTATGGTTATTCAAAAACTATCCATGAAATTCATACAATGTGATTATAATATATATAACATTGTAGTGTTGAGTCCTTTTCCATTCCAGCTGATTGTATTTAATCACATGGCCAATTACAAATTCCAAAATCTTACAAAAATTTCTTTGTGACAACATTTTATGGACAATGTAATGTGTTTTCACCCCACATTATTCTATAACATAGTAAACATAATAATATAAGGTATGATGTGAACATATATCTTCAAATCATGAATCAATCCCACTAGCTTTGTAGTGGTCTGATTTACCATCTTCAAATTATATGGTGTGGGTTTAAGCTTTGGTAACCCCAACTTCAATTTTCATTGTTATGTAATGATGTTGACTCTAAATCCACAATCTAACAAAACTTCCTTCATAGTATTTTTCTCAATATATACTTGAATGACTGCCATATGGTTATCAATAATTATAGCTAATGTTGTTACCTTTGGTATTACAAATGGTATTGTTTTTTCTATAGTTATTTTTGCTACACTATGTGGTTAATCCGGTTTCATTTTCTACCATAAATATATCTTCAATTTAAAAGCCATTTTAGTAATTACCCCAAATTCAAAATATAATTAGTTTCCAACATCTGTCTATTAGTACTTTGAAATATTTCTTCTATCGATATCAACTTATTCTTTGAAATTACAAATTCCTAAAACTTTGGAGTTTTTATAGAAGGTGTAATATTGAGCATACCTAACCACGTTGTGTTCCAACCCTCCATTGATGTAGAAAAGCCTTTGCTTATAATATGTGCCTTTTGCAATTACTATATGGTTTCTACCATTGTCTTCTTTAATTTCCCCTCCTTCCAATCTGCCATACTTTCATTATAAAAAATCACAACTTCTTTGACCAAGAATTTTGCTCAAAAAAACTCCCCATGCGGTTTTTTGCCCCCATGTCCAACTTGACCAAAGTGTCATTTTGGACAAATCAATTTCGACCCAACCATTTTGACTAGGTCTTTTTGGTTGGTTTTTTTACTAGATTTTTTTTACTAGGTTTCTTTTACTAAACCACCATGACAATAAAATATTTTGTGCAACAACCAAAAATGTATATTACTTGAATTATTTTACTTAAAATAGGTATTAAAATATTAATTAATTACCCTACCTACTTACCTAGTTAATTAATAAACCTAATAATTAATGCCAAAAAATTATTTATTTATTTACCTACCAACCTTATGTCCTAGGCCTAAGTTAAGCCACTTAACTTATTGACATAAGTAAACCAAACCACTTAGGTTAAGCCAAGCCCCTTAGGCTAGGCCAAGTAGCCTAAACTAATTGGTCTAATAGGTTTTGCAACCTAGGTTATCTAATTAGATCACCTAAGTAGCCAAGGTAGCCTAAGTTACAAATGTGGGGACTTGAATTCCTCGCCTCCACATTGAAAAGTCAAATCCTTAACCATTGCACCACCACCCCATAAGGTGATTTATTTGTAATGAACATGATTTTGAACCAACATATTGTAATCAACTTCCATGAATTTTTTTCAACATGAATATAGTATTAAATGAACTTGAATTTTTTTTACACTACTTACATAAATAGGTAGGTTAACCTAAGTAAGTAGGAGATAGTCTACTAGGCCTTATAGATACATACTAGGTTTATGTTTATACCTACCTAATAAACTACCTATGCATATGTTATTTAATAGGTTATGTAGGTATGCATTATCCTATTAATAAACCTAGCCTAGGCATATTAATAGGTAGCTTAGCAGATAAAGTATGTTTAAGCTTAGGCTACCTACCTAATAGGCAAAACTACCTACCTAGTAGGCCTAGGTGGCATAGCTTAAGTTAACTACATACTTAATAGGCCTAGGTAGCCTAGGTTAGGCTACGTACCTATTTAGTAGGCCTAAATGGCCTCGGTTAGGCTACATACCTACCTAGTAAGCGTAGGTGACCTAGGTTAAGCTACACTATGAGAAAAAAAAGTGTTTTGCAATTGGCTTTATAATTCAATTTTTGAGTTACAAAGGACACTTGCAACTCACTATATTTATACATTGTGAATGTTAATGACAAGTTGCATGAGTTGTAGAGTTGCAACTCAATTGCAAATTAGTCAAAATAACTTGTTTTCACCTACTATGCAACTCCATTATAACTCCACCCATGATGTCATGTTGACATCATTAATTGTCATCCATTTATTAAAATCTAACATGTGGCATTATGAAGATTCTTGGACATAATTTTTTTTCAAAATATTGATTTCCATTGTCCATTATGATTATTAATAATGGTCTGAGAGTATGACACATGGCACAATTTTTAAATGCCACATGGCATATTGATTGTATTTTGGAATTTAAAAAAATTATTTTAGTAGCTAGGTAGATTGTATATAACCATAAGTAGGTAGGTTGGTAGGTCTTAAGACCTACATGTACCTACATATTAACCTACTACCTACCTACTTACATAGGTAGGTAGAAAAGTAGGACCTCTTTATTTACTTAGATAGGTAAATAAGTAGGAAAGCAGAAGACTAAGTGCACTAAAAAATAGCCATGAAACTTTTTATTTTATTTTATGTTTTGTCTTTAAGTTAAGTTATTTTTAATTCATCCCAAAATAGCACATGTATTTTAATGTGAAAACATAAGATAACAAGCCTTATGTATATAGTTTGTAACATGGGATTCAAAAACAAAACATATGGGTTAAATCTTTTAGTTGTTCATTAAATGCAAATTGAGTTGCCCAAGGTTGCAACATAGTTGTTGGTTTAGTGACATGTTTATAATACTTCTAAAATAGTTGCCACATGCAACTACAATGGAACTCTTGAAAAAGTCAAACATGGTTGACTACATATGTATGTACGATGTGTATAAATTAATGTATAGAATATTTATTTTCAACTCACTTGCAACTATAATATAAATAACTAATTTTCTAACGTGGCAATTTATTTATTTAAACATTATATTTTTAAGGGATAGTTGCATAACAATTGTATATGAGTTGTTTTTTGAGTTCTAGTTGCAAGGTAATGCGGTTTCAACAAACGTAATTTCTCATAATGCTACCTACTTTGTAGGCCTATGTGACTTAAGCTAGGCTACATACCTAGTAGGCCTAAGTGGCTTAAGTTAAGCTACCTACCTAGTAGGCTCAGGTGGTTTACACTACAAATTTAACTACTGAGTAGACCACAATAGCCTAGGTTAGGCTACATACCTAGTAGGCTCAAGTGGTTTACACTACAAATTTAACTACTGAGTAGACCGTAATAGCCTAGGTTAGGCTACCTACCTAGTAGTTAGGCCTAGGTGGTTTAGGCTATTAACCTCATTAGTAGGATACATTACCTACCTACTAAACTTAGGTGGCCTATGTTACTTAGTAGGCATAGGCTACGTACCTATAGTAGGCCTAAGATAGTGGGATACCTACATGGCTAATAGGTCTACCTAGTAAGCCTAGGATACCAACCTAAAAGGCTTACACTACCTAGTGGGCTACTTAGTAGTCCTAGGTTACGTTTTAAATAGCCCACTAAGTAGGTCTAGGCTATGTTACCTAACTAGGCTACTAACTAAATTATTACCTAACAAATAGCCTACTAGCCTATTAATTATGTTAGGCTAAATAAGTAGCTTAGGCATAACCTAACCTACTAGCTATGTTAGGTTAGGTAGGTAACCTAGGCTTAACAAGTAGGCTAAGTTATCAAATGAGTATGGTTCATTTGACTAAGGATCAAATTAGGATGGTCAATTTGACTAAACCCAATCCATTCAATATGGCCAATTTGATTAACCCATGGCCATTTGTCCATTTTCACCAAATCTTCAACTTGACACTTGGTCAAAAATGTCACTTTAGTCAAATATACTAGTCAAATGTAAAATGTGTTTTTCATGATCCAAACTTTTTCTCATACCTTTTGGTCAATGTGGACACTTTGATCAAATTAGCCTTTTTAAAAGCCATGATTTTTTGTAATGTTTTGTTATTTTGTGGTTATTTCTCCTAGAAGACTTGTTTTTTTATGATTTTGCTTTGAGTAGGAACATTTACATCTATTGCATTCACGATTGCAATGAGTATTTTAACATCAACTAACATTTTTCCATTTGAGTTTGATGCATTTTTTCCTTGGAACATCTTTTGCATATCTACAAACTTGGGACAATCTGTCATCTTATGCCCATTCAAAGCATAGATATGGCATGCATATGAATCATTCTTCTAAACCTTTTGAATTTGAATGGGAACATTTGTTACCACTATAGTTGGTTCTTCTTTCTTCTTTACATGTTTCTACATTATGGTTATATCAACCATAGTTTGTGCAATGTTTGCTAGTCTTTCATGTTTCCATCTATGGTTTTGATGTTGTTACATGTTTACTAATATGGTACCGACAGTGCACATTAAGTTTTTGTAGGTGTCATCCCTTTTTCACACAACAAAACCGCCTCTTTATGCAATTATAATATGGTCCTTTTCATTCCTGGAATTACAATCCTCATATAAGACTATAATCCCACCCAAAACATAGTGGTTAAAAAACTATTTATGGTTGGTGTTTGCAATCCATAATCCAATTATGGATCCTTACAAAAGGCATTGTCTTTCTATATGTATTCATAATATACCTTGACCCAGGGTGCAGTCGCACTATCATCATTACTACAAAATGCATCCTAGTTCACTTTGGGTTTCATTAGATTTTGAATGAATTTTGACATTTTTACCTAGTGAAATTGTTTAACCCCCTAATGAACAGGGACCAGTTGCTACGGATAATGAATTGTTTCACTAGTATCGAGTGAAACAAGGTTACTTTCAAGTGAAATACAAATTTACCAAATCATTCACGTGCTAGTTAATTAATGAACCAACATGGAAATCAATTAAATTTTAATTATTCAATATATAATATTATTGATAATTTCATTATTTTTTAACTTATGATTTATTGACGCGTGTCATGATAGGTAGGTCAGCCACATAATAAACCTAGGCACCTATATTAGGAATTCCATAAGAGAATATTTGGTCAACATACCATTGTTGACCACACACAACACCATTCATGAAGTTTGATCCCTTGACCTTTGGAATGGAAGCAAACACCTTTACCATCAAACCACCCCACTTGTTGTGGTAATATGTTACATTACATTCTATTTATCAAATATTTCATTTTAAACATTATAAAAACATAAACTTTAAAAACTCATATCTTATTAAGATTTTGTTCAAATCAAATTATTCAAATTTACTTTTTAAAAATTTCAATAATGTACATAATTACATTTATTTCCTTTTGAAAGTTTAAAATCATTTGAACAATTTTTTTTTTGAATATCATCATTTAATAACATTTCAATGACCATTCTTTTGTAAAAAAAATGTTTAATAAATTGATAATTTTTTTGTTAATATAATAATATTATCTATGCTAAGCTACTTTCAATTATTATATGACTATTTTTCATTAATCTAAATTATTTCACCTTACATTATTTATGACTATTTATGGTTATTCTCAATTACTTTTGGTTATTTTTGGATATTTCACCTTATGTTATTATTGGCAATTCTAGGTTATTATAAGTTATTTCAGCTTAAGTTACTTTTTTCTATTATAAATGATTTCACCCTATATTATTTTTTACAATCCTAAGCAATTTTAATATATGGCTATTGGTTGTTCTTTTATTAGTGTTATTGGTGGTTATTAATGGCTATTGGTACCTATTCTATTTGTTGCTATTAATGTTTATTAATGGTTATTCTATTAATGGTCATTAGTAATTATTTTATTGATGGCTATTATATTGGTTGTTATTGGTGGTTATTTTATTGGTGGCTATTATATTGGTTGCCATTGGTGGTTATTTTATTAGTGGCTATTATATTGGTTGTTGTTGGTGGTTATTTTATTAGTGGCTATTATATTGGTTGTTGTTGGTGGTTATTTTATTAGTGGCTATTGTATTGGTTATTAATGGTGGTTATTTTATTGGTGACTATTGTATTGGTTGCTATTGGTGGTTATTTTATTAATGGCTATTGGTGGTTATTCTATTAATGGTTATTGGTGGCTATTTTACTAATGGTTATTGGTGGCTATTCTATTAATGGCTATTGATGGTTATTTTATTAATGGTTATTTGTGACTACTCTATTAATGGCTATTAATGGTTATTTTATTGGTGCTTATTAATGGTTATTGGTGGTTATTTTATTGGTGGATATTGGTGTTTATTAATTGGTATTATATTAGTGGCTATTGGTGGTTATTAATGGTTATTATATTAGTGGTTTTTGGTGATTGTCCTATTAATGACTATTAATGAATATTCTATTGTTGGATATTCTATGTTATAATATCATAAGCTATTAGTAGTTATTATATTGTAGGGTATTTAAAATTATTTTCATAAGTTATTATTTTGTATTATAAGTTAATTTTACCTCAGGTCATTATATTTTATTTTAGATTATTTTAAGTTATTATACTTAGGATAGAATAATTTATAATAACATAAAGTAGAATGACCTTGAATAACTTAAAGTTAGTTAAATAATTTAATTTTAGATAACTTAAAAGATTATATAAACTAGTTAAGATACCTTAAGGTAAAATAACATATAATAGTTTAGGGTACAATAATTTATAATAGTTTATAATAACATAAAATATAAACTAGAATAAGTAAAGTAGTTTAAAATAATATAGGGTCTATCATAAAGTAGCATAGATAGAATATTTTTAAAAACATAGAAATCAACTTATTTACTATAGTAAATTATAATAGTGAATAATATTAAATAGTAATGAAACAAGATGTTTACATAGTGATATTATAGTTAAATAACTTTCACCAAGGTGAAATCAGTAAAATGCAATGAACTTATTTCACTTTTAAAGTCCCATAGTGATTTAGGTTAGTAAATTACACCCCACTTTTGTAATAGTGCATGTACCATTAATAGTCATAACCACTATTTTTATTTTT
>Ga0116228_10001459_pt1 | contig 19684 bp, 14 predicted proteins | sample S1TSphfallax_2_FD_89694 | JGI IMG/M metagenome (GOLD analysis project Ga0116228, IMG submission 89694) | Host-associated microbial communities from peat moss isolated from Minnesota, USA - S1T2_Fc - Sphagnum fallax MG | ecosystem: Host-associated > Plants > Peat moss > Unclassified | place... | reverse complement strand
GCCTTTACCCACTGTAGGGAGCTGATGAAGTCAGTGGGGAAGTTGTGATAGTTAAGTCACTATCATACATACTACTGTTGATGGTCCCTGAACAGGTGTGAGACTGGCACTTTTGTTCATACCTGTGTGTGTTTTTCATTTTTTGTTTGGTTTTTTGTCTCCCCTTGTTTGGTTTTTTCTGTGGCTTCCTGAGGAAGTGTTAGCCTTGGTGTTTTCTTCTTTATCATGAGAATGGAGATGTCTCTATTTCTACCCAAAGACAAAACAGCAGTTTTTTCTACTGCAGAACACATCTGTGCTGGAAAATATCTTTCACTCTGGTGTGATGATTAGCAGGATATGTGAGTGCTCAGTGGTTCTTTGCTCTGGTGTGATGATGATTATGAGGACATATGTGAATGCCCAAAGGAGTCCCATAATCTTGTGATAGTGTGTAGAGTGTGTCAGTTTTCCACTGCACCAACAACGACAATGTTAGTCCAGATTCCACACACTGGAGAAATCTTTTGCAAAGTCTTTTCAGAGAATCAGCAATTGAAAACAAGGCTTTCAAGGAGTTGGGGGAGCCAATGCAGTGGAAATCTTGGTGCAAAATGTTTTCATAGAATCAACAATGAAAATGCATTCCAGGAGTGGGTGGCTCCCGAGCAAACACCGCAGCTGCCATCATCTTGTTGGGAATTATACTTATGGAGGTGCCTATAGCTCTGTTCGTTCTAATGGATCTTTGTTTTGCCATCAAAACTTCTACTAAGAAACAGTAATGTCTGGCTATGGAGTAGGTATTTGCAAGATGAAGGAAACAGCAGTTGTTGGAGCTTCAATGCAGGACTTCCAGTTTTTGCAGTAAAGGTCTGGCAGTTGTTATTCAGCAGATAGTCTGGTGGACATTGGGGTCACTCCACAGTGCATAAATGAACACACTTTTTTGTGGAGACCACCAGACATGATGAAGGCAGCAGCAACAGTAATGGGTATTGAGCATGTCTACAAAATGAGCTAGCAAAGTGTGAAACAAAAGATGGATCCTGATCAGTGTGTGAGAGATTGTTGTTGCTCTCTCTCTCTCCCCTGTGAATGTGGGAAAGCCCTTAGTTTACTGGCAATTTTGAGTTGCTTCATAAGTCTCACCAAATTGCCAGTTAGATGGTGCAACATTTGGAAGCACCACGATCTGTCCTGTGCTGAGGGTGACTTTGAATGATAATGGCTGACCTACAAGCACAACACCTGATAGTTGCCAGTTCTGACCCCAGTTCTGGACGAGATTGAAGTAGGTGCTTCCAGTTCCTTTCATAGCAAGACCAGAGATACTTCCAGCTCCTCCAATGTTGGTTGGAAGAACCAAGAGGAACCAAGGGTTGCCATTGATTGTGAAACGAATTCCTCCCTGTTTCTGGCACCCAACTCTGCAAGCCAGAACCAAAACATGCACAACAGGAACTCAGGTAGGGAAATCTTGAATCATAAACCGCTCCATGATTGGGCAAGAATGTCTAGCATTTCATCAAAGACTGATGTACAATTTGTGCTGTGAAATGATGAAAGTGACGATGTCAGGATGCCTGCCTGCAGCTTCTGAGCTTTCTGATCGTATGATTCATCAAATTGTGAACAAACAAATGAAACATGTCTGTGATTGCAGTTACTTTACCTTCGGTATGTGACTGGGACAATGCCACCTTGATACTGAGCAATTTGAAGGAAAGCAGGTTCAGCCATGTCGAAATGTTCTCGAGGTGGGTTACACCAACCTCCATTATTGCTTGACTCTGCCCAATTGGGAGGACAGAGATTTGTAGCTGTCAATGTGATGGTGGGACTGCCAGGCAAACACCATTTACTATTCACACACTTGATCTCATAACATGCTCCGCAGGTGAGGCCATTGTTGAAAAGCACTGTACTCAGTGCTGCTGTTTGGGTCCCATATCCTTGAGAATAGAGGTTTCCATACCCACAAGCTCCACCTGCACAGAGCCATGGATCCTTTTACATACAAAGTGGCACCAAAGAGTGCTATTGTGCAAATTCTACCTGGTGATCTGCAGGAAGGATCAAAGGTTTGATTGCCATACCCATTGTGCCTGATGCATCTGCTCCACCATAGAAAGTGGAGTAAGCTCCCAAAGTCCATGGTCCTGGAGTGAATGTGCTGGATGGCACTGATGATGTTCCAGGAATTGGTTGGTATGCGAGACTGGCACCACCATTGCTTCCAGCTCCAACATCGTCAGGATCTAAGCTGAACACTAAACCAGTATCGTCAGTAGTAGTAGCTTGGACCCCTCCAGAAGCTGCTGCTGCTGCAAATACATCTCCATAGATATCTGTGTTTGCAGTAGTAGTAGTTTGGGTTGAGAATTGAGGAAAATCTGCAGCATCTGGTGGACTGTCGACAGCCAAACTGAAATGTAAACCACTATCATCAGTGTAGGTGTATCCATTGCTATCAGCAGTCAGTTCTCCCTGAGTGATGGATACAGCAAGCACAGCCCATAATGCCACTGCAAGCATGCACAGATCAGCTGCACCACCCATGGACCTAGCCCTGCACACCACCAATGACAGTGAAGCTCACTACACATTACTTTTTTTAGATCTGACATTGCTTTTGCATGCAGATTGTAGTACTGAGCTACAACCCAGGCTTGAAACTGTCTCCATGATTGATCTACAAGCTTGGAATGTGGTGGAGCTCCCTACCACTTGCATTATAATCAGACCAATCTACAAATCTACTTGAGAATTTTCTGCCATTATTCTCACTGAAGGGAAGGAAGCACATCAATCCTTTTTGAGCAAATACATGATGAGTGCTACAATCCAACAACTCCTGGCAAGCTCTCTTGTCATTAACTCTCTTGTGTTCTTGCATGATCCTTGTTTGACAACACTTGAGACACTAACAAAAGACTGCAAATGCATGTCCATTACTTGATGATGATCATCAGCACATATTAAGATCCCTGCCTGCAAGTGATCAAAGTTCAGTAGATTCCACTTACATTGTGTTGTTGCAGATCCACAGGGGGATGATGATGATGATGATGACTCACACTTGCGGTGCACTTCAAAGACACTCCAGATGCAAGAACAACATAACACCTAGTTTGCTTCCCAAACTACTCAAAAAAAAAAGAAAAAAACTCTCCAGTGAACTCAGAGCAGCTCTTGGGTATCATCAATTGCTGCAGCTGCAATGCTGTACCACATCATTGGATTAGCTGCAACACCCATATACACATACACCCATCTCCACAAAAGGATCAGAAGAAGAAGTGCACACAAATATTACCAAAGCCGTATCTTAGTGCAAAATATAGCATCCTGCCAAAATTGGAGTGAGTAGCAGCTACAAACCAGACACTTTTTTTTCTTTTTTTCTGGTTCAGTTCTTCAGAGACTTCCGTGCTTTTTTTTGGTCAATTTTGTGTTGTAGCCAAGGTAGCGATGATCCACATGAAAATTCAGCCAGATTTGGCATAGCTAAATATGAAAGTAAAATTCTAAAACCATCCTTCTATATTTTTGGCTACACTACATCAACCATGTATGGAAATCTTGCGATTTTTCTTAAATTTTGGTTGAATTATGGCTATTGAAAATCTCAAAAAGCACATGATTTTAGGACTTTTACTGTTTTAAATATAGCCTTTTTTTGGCTATATATAGCCAGCCAAAAAAATGGCTGTTCAGAATCAGAGTCTACAGAAGATTTTACGTATAATACTTTTCTCCCGCTGATTTTTCCTCCTGAATGTGCAAGACTAGTTGAGCTACAGAACCCCCATTTAAAAATTTATTAAAATTTTGTTTTTGGGCTTCCGAGGACGACGATTGAATCCCTCTGCTGCACCCGGCCGAGCCGGCCTTGTAACGACAATAGGGTGGTGCACCCAACTATTTGTGGGAATCTAAAATTGGTGGGTTCCGTTGATTTTAGAAGCAGCTTGTTGCGCTGATCTTGCTATACTACTACAATCACGCGGCTCCTCGCGTCCGCCATCGTTTGGACTCGCTCTGGATTTGGATTTCTCTCGCGCGAGCATTTGGGGCCCGGGTGTCCAGCCGCTCGCTGCCTTCCCGCTCAGCGCGCCGTCGACGACGTGACGCCGGCCGCCGAACGCCGTCCGTCGGCGCGCTTTCGTTCGAACTTCGTCGTTGGACCCACCCAACCCCGAAAGTCAACAACATAGGTACCGGTTATCATATTTTTATAAAAATAAAGAAATGCCGGTTATTATAATTTTTAATAGTGTAGAAAAAAATATAGACGGCCTATGGTATTATATATATATATATATATAAAGCCTATATGGTCAATTAAATTGTTAGAATGGGAGTCTTGAATTGTTTTGAGAAGTTAGTTAATAACTTCCGTATAAAGTAATACTTAAATTGTCGCGATAACATCAAACAAAACATTTATGGCAAATGAGATTATATATTCATCATAGATAAAATTTTATTAACTTTTTTTTTTTCTTTTGTTTGTTTGTTTGTATCTTGTTGTCTATATTGCACTTTTTTATATTTTTTTTCTTTTGTCTATTTGTATCTTATTGTGAACTTCTCTAATGAATTAGACTTTTGTTGACATTTTGCCTCACAAATCAAGAATAAAAAAAAAAGAAAAAAGAAAAAAAGATATCTAATGAAATTTACAATTTTTTTAAAAAAAAGATTAAATTAATTATAACAAAACTATTATGTCCACACAAATTAATTTAATCATCGTCATTGGTTGTGCAAAGCAAGCATGGAGCTCAAATATATAATATAAAGGTTATTTTTAAAAAAGAACTGCAATTATATATCACAATTGGGTTCACATATTATTTTTGAAACTTGAGGAAAAAGTCAGGATTGTTATTGGGAACATGTTGGAGGAACACATCAGGAACTTGGGGAACATTGTTCACAACCTATTGGGAACTTGATGGGAACGCATTGAGAACAACAAAAAAAATCCAACACCCACAACCCTCCCCCATATGTATATCCAGTTGGTTTGCAAATTTAGCATGAAACTTGCATCAAAGCTTGAAATTTGTCTATTTTTGGATTTGAGTTTGGTGACTTGTTATGGATTTTCAATCTTTTTGAAAGAGTGATGATAGGAAAAGATGATTTGAGAATTGGAATAAGGGGAAATGAAATACCCTATGACTTTTGTTTTGGGGAGATGGGAACAGGGAACTTTGGTGGGGTACACAAAAGAACCATTAGGTGTCTTACATGTTTTTTACAAATTGTGATATAATTTAGTACCAAAGTGGTTCTTTTTTTAATCCATGTTTTAAACATATAATATTAAACCAAGTGGTTGGGATTAATGGATTATTTTGCTATAAATGGTTGTGGTTTTCAATTCAAGCTTAGGCTAGGGGTTTGATTCAATTTGAGGCCATGCAAGATGTAAAAGAACCAACCCAAGTATTAATTAAGGTTTTAGGTGTAAATTAATGATTGTTCGGTCAATTGGTCACAAATTTCTTTTTATGGTTTCTACTTGAAGATCAAGCTTTCCATGAATCCATTGAATAATGTTGTTTGTGTAATTAAAAACTATCAACTCCAACAAAGAAAAATGGAGACAAGTCCAATCATGGATTATTGTTTGCTTTTGAACATTTCTTTTTCAATTGGCTTCTTTGGGGCTTGTAATTCAATCCTATAAATGTTTGACTTGGTCATGTTTTGCTTTGTCTCCTGGCTTTTCTTCCTTTATTGTTTTTTGTTGCCTTTTGGACAATATTGGGGTTTTTGGGCATTCCATTTGAATTTGCTTCTTTTATTTCTTCCTTTTTACAAAACGTGTTGGATGAAAATGTTCACCATGTAAATGTATTTTTGAAGTTAAGGGTTGTCCAAGTATCTTTTGGGATCTTCTATTGGTATTTTGCTTAGAGACCTTTTTTGTTTTATTCATCCTTTCTTTTGCCAACCTTTTAACACCGGTTTGTTTTTTTCAACATAACTTTCATGTAGGTTTTTGGGCATCTCTTGTGCCTAAGCTCTTTGGATTGCCCATAGGCCCCCTTGGTGCATTGTCATGCTTTTTTCCCCATTTCTCATGGGGAGATTGGCTTCATTTTCACAAAACTCATTACACCAACAACCTATTTGGGGAATTGGGCACTTGTTGCACCTATCAACATCATTAAATTCTTTTTGGATAATCACCCATTCTTCTTGGAAGCAAGAGGTGCCAACAATTCTAATTTACTCCCATTCAAAGCCCACTTGAAGTTGGTGTGGGAATTCCTTGGATGTGGTGACTTGCGTTTTCCCTTTCACATAGTTTGTAGAAAGGGGATTAAATCAATTTCAAGAGGACATTTCAGACATATTACATAACCATTCTTTTTTTAACATCATCTTTGACATGGTTTTTGATTCAAATCATGTGCACCTAAGGTTTTGTGTGGGCTTGGGGGTGGATGCTTGGCTTTTGGCTTGCTTAGTCATGTTGTTTTTCCATTTGGCTTAATATGTGTTTTTTTTTGTGTTGCACACTAAGTTGGTCCTCCCCCATCGTTTAGCTCTTAGGTTGATTTAATGCATTTGTGGCCAACCTGTAAATCCAAAAAACCCACCTTTTTCATTACTCCCATTGGGGGAATGAATTGCATCCCACAATGTTGTTTATGATGTTTTCATCTCCATTATGACAAATGTGGGGTTTCATGTTTCATGTGAATAAACTAACATCTTTCTGCCAACTTCTTTTTAGTCTTTCCATTGTTGGGTTCACATTGCATTATCAGTTGATGGCATCCACACCTTGGCTGATGCGTGGGTTGTTTCATCTCACAAGGTGACTATGACAATGGTGGCTTAAAAAAAAGGAAAAAAATTTACCATGATCGACATTTGACGGATACATTTCTTCCTTTTACTATTGAGGTTTTCAATGACATGCACCAACAAGCTGATGACTTTCTTCATTGATGTGCTAATATGACGTGATTAGGAAAGGTTTTCAAATGGCCTTCCACTAATTATTTTTCATGTTTTCTATAAGCATGGGGTGTTAATAGCTTTGTAAAAAGCTTAGGTAGTTTCTATCTTGAAGCATGCCATCGTTGCAAATGAAGGTTTTTCTAGGTTTATTGTTATTTCGAGTTTTCTATCTTTTTTCTTTCTAATAGGCTTATTGTGATTGTTGGGGGCTTTGGGACATGATTTGTTTTGGGGCCTTTTTGTGATCCATTCTTGGTTTTGTTCTTTTGGTTCGGACTTGGGTCCTTTTTTTTTTTTTCCCTTTTTTCCCCCCTTGTTGGGTGATTTGTTTTATGTTGTTTTCTATGTTTTCATTACTTTTATGGTGTAATTTTTTCATATGGATTTTTTATTTTAAAATTTTCAGCATGTAAAAAATATGTCATATTATTAATAAGAAACAAAATGGTGTTATTAGTTTCTATTTTATCTACAAAATGTCATTTTTTATAATCATTGTTAGATATTTGAACCTTATAGACCAAAGTTCAAATCCAATATAGTACCATTTCAAGTTTCCTTTGGAAAAATGCATGACTTTTGTTTTGCCATATTTTCTAAAATTTTGACACAATGGGTTCATGATTTCCAAAATTGAAAAAATGCAAAAAAATTCAATTATTCCGAAAGCGATTAATATGTTAAAGTACATTCAAGCCATTCCTATGACAACAAATGGTAGTAGAATTTATAGGGGTCCCAAGAGGAACATGGCAAGACTTTGTTCAAGGTAATGAATGCAATGAAGGAAAACAAAATAATCAAAAGAAAAAACATTCATAACTAATTATTACTTGTGTGGCCTGGGTTGTTGGCCCAATTGTTAATTCATTAATCAATATTAAAAAATACCCTAATCTTCCTAAATATTTTTAAAAAAAACTTCAAGGTTTTTAAAGACATGATTAAGATGAAAGGGCAAATAAGATGGTCAATGGGGAATTCTCCATGCACTTCCTCATGTTATCCTCATGTGATGTGAAAGGGAAAATAAAGGCCAATATGATGAAGAGATATGATTGGTTGAAATGAATCAAGTGTGCATAAGACCCTTTATTTGCCTAAGTGTGAACTCAAGTGTCATTGGCCAATGCTTGTTGTTTCCCATTTGTGCACATCATGGAGCCATGATGAAATCAACATTAGACTTTTGTAACATATTCTACCATGTCCAAGGAGCTACATAACTTGCTAAGATTATGTCTTGCATACCTTAAATGTACATTATGTCCTTACAAAGTCTATAATATCAATGAAGATATGCAATAGGCAAGGTTTGCCCAAATGATTTATGTGACAAAATGTAAATCAATTTCTTACAATTGACCTTGCCATGATTCTAGAGCATTATGTCTTAAATGTTTAATAAAGGTCATGTTCTAAGATGTCTAGCATCAACTTATGGTGTGTAGAAATCAAGCCATATATGTAGCAATCACAATAAGTGGGTTTTAGACATAATATCAACACTGTACATTTGGATTAACAACTAAAAGTCTAATTGGGAAATGAACTAGCCATGGGTAAATCACTTAGATGCCTATGGTAGCATGGGCTCTTCTTTGAAGACATCAATATAATTTGAAGCTAGACCAACTTTGAGAACAATGTCAAAGGTAGTGAAGGATCAAACAATGAAAGATGCATGGCAAATGAATGACAATAGTGATTGTTCAAATCAAATAGGAAAACAATGACAATAAAACTCAACCACATTCAAAATGAAATGTAGGTCAAGAAGCACACTTATGGCCAATAAATGGGTAGAACCAAGGAGCTGCAACAACCCTTGGGTGCACCAACACCCACACTAAACGTACCATGGTCAAAACTAGGAAAATCCTATTAAAATAGATTCAAACATTATACATATTCAATGCATAGAATGAATTGAGGTCTTTAAGTACAACTTCTCCATTTTGTGCGCTTAATATGGCCACTAAAAGGCCTCTACAAAGATGTTGAAGGTATAAATATGGGTCACTTTAGTTGTGGGACAAGCTTTGGCATTGGAACTATAATACTTCAACAAAAAAGAGGTGGTGTGGTAACACATGTTGCAAGCATATCTAGACTTCAGAAAAAGAACTACAAGCATAAATGGATTAGAATATGGTCTTTTACAATTTGATTATATATGTACTACCCTAGGTTTTCATAGGGTGGATGATGCAACTTTTTTTGCACCTGTTAATGATGGCCACATGGTTCCATAAAATAGATTATAAGAAAACCTTCTAAGGCCAAAGATTTTGGGTGTGTTTTCAATATGTGGGAGATGAAACCCAAATATAAGGTGCTTCCATTCACTAGCATTAAGCTGGGTGAAATTCCCACGACATAAAAGATGCCTAACAATGTCATCTAGAATGGAAATTGGAAATAAAACCAATGCCATTTTGATAGTCCATGTAACACTCATGAGAATGCATTTGGCAAAAGCAAAATTGAGAGAAGGGGTCCAAGCTTGAAATGTTCATAAGTTCAAAGTTGGGCAAGATTGGGTCATAACATCATAACCTCTTATGTTGACACATGTCAAACCTTCTACATGAATGGTAGTGAAGCTTCCATTATTCCCCACTGCCTCCATCAATTGTCAACAAGTAATGATAAAAACACCCAAGTGGTAGGTGGAAATTTCCAGAATGTGGTGTTAGTTTAACAAATTGCTATGTGCATAATGAGAATAGATAAAACCATAATCTTATGAGCAACCTTTTTGTTATCCACAATATATTAGACCCAAGCCTTAATGAGGAATGGCAATGGATAACTACCATTGCTCCCCACTAACTCCATCAACTCCTCACAATAGATGTAGATATGCAATCATAAATTGCTACAATTGCAAGTGAATGACTATGTTCAAATTTCCTAAGGTTTTGTTGCATTTCAAGAAATAACAAGAATACATAGTCAACATGCCCATTACCATTGATTCATGATTGCAAAAAACTGAGGACTACATTATGTAGAGTCTAAAGATTGGCTAGAATCACTCATTGCATTTTAGACATTGGATATGCTCATCTATATGGCATAGTAGATGCAATGAATGATTTTTTGCAAATCATGCCAATTTTGGCCAAATTTATACATCCTACCAAGAATGAGTCTAGTCACCACCTTGTGATAGCCACTCACCAAATATCAAACCATCACTTTCAACATGATTGATTGTTATGATCTACCATTGCTCGAATTTTGTTTGGTTTCCTATATTAATAAATGTTAGTAACAATATGATGTTCCAACAAAAATGTGTTTTTGCCCACACCCTACATTATTAACTAAAGATACAACACCTAACAATATTTTTGGCAATGCCCCTAGTATGGTCATTAAGTCCTTAATGAAGGACAATATGTATAACAACCATTGTCATTAAGTAGTGGCCTCAACATTGGTTAGTTCATTCCCATTTCAAAATTTGAAGGAGGTGGGCACCAAATATTATCATGTAAATTCAATGGGGCTATTATGCAAATAATGCCATACACACCCATATAGACAAAATAGACTATTTAATGGACATAATTTGGCATTTATACCAACAACTATACAACCAAGTTTTCTAAAGACGGTGTACACAACACCGTCAAAGCCCAACAAATGGCATTGATTATGACCAATGGTTGGATACTAGACTAGAGAAAAACAAACCAAACAACAAATGGGCTTTATCACAAAAGAGGATATACTAGTGACAAAATGTTACCAAGGATTGAATGGGTTTTTTTATTGGTGAAATGTCACAAAAAAACAAAATGAAAAAAATATTTGGTTTTTAATAAGTTGCCAAAAATATAGAAAGATGAATAAATATTTGTGCTTACTATCTAGTCTATAGCCATATTTGGCTACATCTTCCTAGAGAGGTTTGCCATTTTTTCTACGTGTTCCTATGGATGATAGCCACTTTGGCTATAGGAAAAAGTCCTTAAGAGAAACACTAGACATAATGTGCGCCTCTTTGACCAATTTTAGTTCCTAAACACTATTACCATCATGTAAACCATCTCATAGTAACAATTTCAAGCATTTTCAACACCATGATCCAACATGGTTTTGTAGATTTTGTACTAGGTACTTGAAAAGTTGTTGTGATGTTGCTTGTGTAGGAGTCACTTTCCAAACCTAATTGCCACAATCCACCTAAAGCTTGTTCTCATTTTTGGCACTTTGTTCAACCAATAATTTATAAAGCACAAAAATCATAACTTAAAACGTTGGATATGATCTCATTGAATGGGTCAACCAACCTCCAATGGAAGCTTTTGCATTAGGGTTTGAAGTACCAACTTTCATCAAGATGATGATGAAATCAATCAACACACCATGTCATCCCAAAAAAAATGATATTGAGAATGGTTAATTCTATTTGCATAATCCATAAAAGGAAGATGGCATTTTCTAACGGACCTATTTGCAAAACAAGTAATTGGAAAACAACCCAATTTTGTAGCATAATCAATATTGACCATATAAGTTGTTGTAATTGCATGCACTATCAAATTGTTGGGCAAGGACAAAAAGTATACATATATAGGTCCACAACAAGCATAGGTGTTTCAAGAATCCTCTCTTACTATCAAGTTTAAAATTGAACACCCAATTTGGCACAAAGGGGCATTTTTTTTCATTTACAAAGTCTACTTTGTTCACCCATCCTTTTGATGAACAATAGTTAGCTCCTTTCATAGAGCTCCTAAAAACTGGTTTCAGATGCTAAAAAACTAAACCTAATTTCATCTTACATTTGTATGCAATAATTGAAAAGAAAGACCTTACCTGAATGCAATTCACCTCTAAGGGCTTGGTAATGGCATGGCTGTTAGGAGTGTAAAAGGACCATTTGCAACTCACAAGAATACAATTGGCATTGAAAAAAAATTTGCTCCCTAAAAGTTGGGTGTTTGGAGGTTTTTTATGAAAACAAATGTAGAAACTTATTTCATCCAAGTTCATCTAGAGAGGCTAGGATTCCACTACTTCATCCAGGTTTATCTAAAGGGGCAAGATGGATGTTGTGGTGGACGGCTAAGTTCCAACCTTTTTTTTAGCTAGCCTTATATAGCTAGAGTGCTAAAAATAGTGATTGGTTGAAAAAGTCAATTTTATAAATTTTAATTAATTTTAAACAAGAAAAATCACTCTCATTGAAATTTTTTTGACAATACCATAAATGTTACAAGGGGTCATACTATCCCAGAAGGTTAAACCATGGTCACAAACAAAATAAAAAAAACGAAAAAAACACATAATTTAATAGATAGATCCCATGTTAATTCATGATTTTCCATATTAACCCATGATAATCCTTGCTTTTCTTATTAATCCTATAGTTAATCCATGTTTTCCATAACCTTAGTGTGGCTTGTGCCATTAGCGCAATTGTGATTGCTAGTGATCAAGACTATGTAAACGTTCAAAGTGTGAATGGGATTCTAATCATAGAGCCCAATTGTGAGAAAACCATTTAAATTTAATTTCTTGTGAATTTTTTAAGAAAAAATTCAATATCTTTCACACTTTATTTGTAGAATTTACCAAATTGCATCTGTTAAATCTCACTCATCAAAAGTTGTCCAATAGTACCACAAATGAGCCTTAATTACCTTGCAATATCTTTGTTTTGAGTTTATTGAATTTTCAATCACAAAATGATTTGATATTCAATAAGTCTTACATCATAGGTTGAAACTACTGTTGGGTGGGTATCACATTTTTATGATACCCGTTGGATCTAGTTTTCATAAAACAATTCATAAAAAGGTACAATTTTCATTTTTTTCCTCCTAAAATTTATATGTTGAGCAAGGGTATCAATATTTATATTTTTAAAAATCAGCTCTCAATATGTTGGTTCTCCTTTGCCACTACTCACAAACTAGGTATTACTTATTAATTAATTACTATTAGAAAAATTCAAAAAATATATATATATTATATATATATATATATATATTTGAAGTTTTACATTTCAACAACTTCATCCTTTTCAAATTCACCTTCAAACTTTTCTAAATTTTTAGTTTGCAAACATCTCCTAAGGTTAGTAAGTTTTCTAGCCAAAGAAAACATTTATTCTATTTCAATTTGAAATGCAACAACACCCAAAATTTGTCGGGCTAAAAATCCAAATGTAGGAAACATTGCTTCATGTTTTTGCCACCATTAAAGATGACATTTGATGTCCTTACCATGCAATTGATATCTCCTGAAAACCAACAACTACCTTTTCACAAGCTCTTTTACTAGTTCACTTATGCTTGCAATTTGCTCAAAAATATCCAAATTGTAATCTTGCTCAAAAATATCTTGGTCAACATAATTCCTGTCTAACCTTACCAAAGGATGCAAATGCTCATGGCATTTCACCAACATAGGACACAAGGATTTTCTCTCATATTCCTCAACAAGAGCAACACCTTGCTCCCTTCCAACAAATGAAGATACTAAACAAAGACTCTTAAACTTGGGGTCTAACATTAAAAAGATCATATTATGAGCTTTCTTGTTTTCATATTGTTTCAAGAATGAAAGGAAAGAATCTAACACATTGATTACCTCTTTTCTATGTTAGAGGCTAGCAAGGATAATTCATCAAAAATAATGGAATCATTTTCCAGTAGGCCTTTTGAAACATTATGATTTTACTAGTAAACCTACAACACAACCAATAATAGAAAAAAATAGTTATCTTGTATAATTTAGAACCTCAAAATTTGAAAATTGTTGAAATAATAATGAAACAAAGAAGACTACTTGGTTTTCATTAGAGTGTTCAATTTTTTGGGGCGAATGCCAATTTCAACAGAAGCCTTGTTCCATTCTTGCCTTATCTTTGTAGATTTCTTAGGCCAAGTGATGCATTTTTGTAGCTTTGCTTGAGTAGACTTAACAAAAACATACTTTAGATACTTACACACCTTTTCTTTTACAATGCCATATTGACATGATTTTGAAAAAGCATGCCCAAAGCAAGTGCCCTAAAAGCTCTTTTATAAACCGATTCATAATTTACAACAACTTTCAATGCAATAGTCATTGCATTGAGATTTGACCCCTCATCTTTGACATAAGCAATGATCTTTTTCCTTAAACCATATTTGTCTAATAGTTCTATCAAACTTCTAACCAATGCTTGACCAATAGTCTCTATTGCCTCAAACAAGCTAGTAGTTACATGTTTTGGTTGCTAATCGTTGTTCAAAAAATTGATCATTAATGCAAAAACATCATAGGTTCCCTTAGAAATCCAAAGATCAAAGCTAACTGTTGTAGAAAAAGAATTTGCCAATGTAGGATGAACATATTGTTGACTTGTCTTCTCAACTAACCTTGGTAATATCTCTTGTGAAAATTGCCTTTTAGAAAGGAAATTTAATTTTGGACACAAACACAAAATTAAACTTTTCAACCACATGCTCTCCACAAACTAAATTGGTAAATTGTTCTTGGTAATCAAAAGACCCAAGTCTTCTAAAAATTCTTTTTGACGACACATCTTCTTTTTTGAAGGAATTTTTGAGAGGAAAAAATTTAGAATTTGACCCACTAAACATAATCGCTCTTTTCTTTGCTAGTTGTCTTTCTTTTCTTCCTTTCAACAAAAAGTTTATTTCTTTTTGAAACATTTTTGCAATAACAGTGTGCTTTGCATCCACATGTTTTTTTAGAAAAGTTATTCCATTTGTCTTGTAATAAAAATTCAGTCCTTTCTTTGCTTGAATTCTCAAATTTATTCTTATTATAGGTTCTTAATAACAAAGGATACAATGCATGATTTGTATATTATCAAGGTCAATTTTTGCATTATCATTGACACAATAAAAACTCCAACACAAAGATAATCTTCCATGTGGTTGCCAACTTTTTCTTTATGCATGTAAGTTTTTAAAGATTTATCTTCATTTGTTTTTCTCTTTCATTTTTTGGATTCTTGCTTGTTTTTGTTTGCACATTTACATTTTTTCCATAATTTCATCATTCATACAAATTTCAATCGTTTCATTATTTTGAATTACAACATTTTCATCTGTAGAGAATTGTCCAATTGTTAGTTTTCACAAGAATATTTCTAGACCTAAATAAGGCACAAGATTAATAAACAATTCTAATCTTTTTCACAAACAAAAGAAAAGAAAAAATCAAATATTCACAAAGGTTTAGAGTTTAGAAAAAACATTTACAAAAAAATGGGTTTAAGGGTAAAGTTTTGAAAAAAACATTTACAAACAATGGGGTTGAAGGTTATGAAACAAAATAAAATCACTCATTTTTCCCTCATTAAGATTACAAAAATGTATAATGATAATTTTTTAAATATTTTTTTTTGGGTTTATGGATGAGGTAACGAGGTGCGAGGTAGCAAGACAACAAAACAACTAATGGGGAGGGGGGGGGGGTTTCAGAAGGTACTTGAGGTGCAATGGCAGTGACGCGCTCCCAAGTCACGGGGTGAAACCAACTTGGGGGTTTCACAAAGTCAAGTTACGGAAAGTTGAGACTTGGAGGCATGCTCTTGGCTTCCAACTCTAGAAAGGGGTAGAGGGTCGAGTTGGGAACCCAGGGATTAAACTAGGAAGAGGGACTAGATGATCAAGCTTGAATCTGCACCCAAAAACCAACCACGGGAGGTTAGTTTAGCATTCGGGACACCCTTGGGTGTTAGGACTCGCCACGGGCACTTGGACACACAAGACTCACCACGGCCCGGACTCAGGAGTAAGCCACCACCTTACTCCCTATAGTATACTCTGCGTTACTCCGCGGAGGAGGCACCCGAATGGCACATTTTGTTGGGACTCCCAAAATGGAGTCCCGAAATTGTCCCGGTGGGACTCCCGGAACTTTGAACTGCCATAACTCCCGACTGCGGAGTTGGATCGCGACGAGGTCTGAACCAAAGTTGTAGCCCTCGTCGAGATCTTTCCAACGCCATGTTGCACTCCCGAATCGGACATCGGGAAGAGGTCGATTCCCGACTTTTCGTGGTCGGGAGTCAAATTGTCAGTTTGACTCCCGACCCTTCTTTTGCCCATAACTTGGGCTGCAGATGTCCAAATGATCAATGCGAGGCCATTTTCGATATCTAAGTTTCAAGACCTTTCCAATGACACCAAGAACACCCCAATGTGAAGTGTTTTTCCCCTTGCTGTCGAGCTCTAAACATTCGGGAGTCCTGGAGGGCTCCAAATCCTAATTCTTTCCAAGTGTTGGGCTTGACCCCCACACTTGGCCGAGTTAGGGTTGCGACAGGCAGCCAAGTAGTGAAAGGCAACAAGGTAATGCAATGAGGCAGGTGATGTGATTAGGCAGCATGATGAGGTAGCGAGGTAGTGTGATGAGGCAATGCGATGAGGCAATGCGACAAGGCAATGAAGCAGTGTGACAAGGTAGCAAGTTGAGGCAACAAGACGAGGCAACAAGGTAGTAGCTCGAGGCTACACAAGGCACAATAAGACGGCAAGGCATCAACAAGACAAGAGGCTCCAAGGAAAGAAGCAAAAGGGGGAAAAAAAGAAAAAAAAGAGTGAGAGTAAGGAAAGGTGAGGAAAAAAGTAAAAAGAAAGGAGAAAATTTTAACTCTATGATCCAAACTCCAAAATCCAAACAACACAAAACATTAGAGAAGAGAACACACACACAATGACCAACCTTTGTGAACACAAGTGAAAAAAATGCAAGCTGAAGAACTAGGGTAGAAAAGTGCATTTTATAAACAAATTTAGGGTTTTCTGGAAGTGGCCGTTGGAATGTGACACCTCCACTTAACCCTAATTTTTTCACATAGGATTCTCCTGAGACCCTTAACTAGGTTAGGGGTCAGACCTTAAACCAAGTGTCACTATTTTTTATTTTTAAAAAACTTAACCAATTATCACCATCCAGTTCTCACACAAGTGAGAACTGGTGATCCGGTTTTCAGGCAGGGTATCACTCAGTGTGATACCCTGAGAGGTTCAGACTCTGATGCCCAGGGGGATTTGTGATACCCACCCAACACTGGTTGAAACAGTATGGAATTACCTTGAGTATGTCTTTTAGCTAGGTAGGGTGAAAACAGGGTATTGTCGGAAAAAGTTACCACATGAGTAAGGTAATTAAGAGGTTTAGCAGCCAAAATTTACCAGTTGAGGAAGGAAGGTAAATAAATATCCATCTTATATTTACCCATGGGTATATCAAGGTAAAAGACTTGCCTAAACCCTAAACCCTGCCTGACCCCCCAACCCTCTGGCCCCTACACACTTGCCTGCCATAATCCGGCCATAGTGAACCAACACCCACCAGCACACCATCCATTGGATGCGTGTTATTACTACGTTTGTGGATGAACCTCAACTGAGTTAATATTTGGTTTCACCTTGGTAACCAATTCTGTAGGAAGTAGGTCTCATATATAGGTAGATAGGTAGGAAAATAGGTAACTACTAGGTACGTAGATGGTTTATACATAGCTAAGGGGCTGTTTTTCCTACGTACCTACTAACAACCTGCTTTGTTGGTTGTTAGTAGGTAGGTTGTAAAATAGAAGCAAGTGAGCCAAACTATCATGATTAGCTAAGGAACTGGAACCCAACAGAAAACTGTTTCCTGACCACTTACCATCCATCCTTCATGGTGCGCTGGTGGGTGCTGGTTCACTGTCGCCCCATATTCCAAGCTTATGCAAGTGCACAAAGGATTGCTTTCTAGTTAGTGATCAGAAAATGTTAAGACAGAGTGAGCTCAATTGAGAATTGTGTTGTGGCAAATTGTAGACAAATTTTCCATCACGATATAATCTTCCACTCTGCTTAAAAATTGCAGATGTTAGACCATTGGGCTTTCTACCTCTTGCAAACTTACTTGGAGTAGCGACACTGAGTCTGAAGTAATATTGGGAAAGCCATACTAAGGAGACATGGAAGTGCTTACACTTTGTCAAAAAGGTACGCCTTTCCATAGCAGCGGTGAAATGACTGATACAGAGCAATGCAGAGATTTAATACTAGAAAAAGAATTTGGGCTGTTGACAATGCTGAAAATGGCAATTTTCAGAAGTGAGTCTGACACAATCTGGGCATTGAGTTCAGAAAATCATAAAAGATTGACAACAACAAAACCCATTGTTTCCATTCTGGAATGTGGGTGCAATTAGTACCTTGGAGATGAGATCTTCACAGTTGGCCAGATGGCTTTTACAATTGCAACAGCTATAGATGCAACCATCTAGCTGTATCAAATACAGTTGGCCCATCTTTCAATTTCAATATTCAAGTTTTGTTTTTCCGAGGATTCTGATCTTGACATTCGTATACTGTCGGGATCTTCAGATGTGGTGCCTGCAAATTTGATCTAATGTGATTTTTCTTAACCCACTGTTGCAAGAAATGGCATCCGGGAAACCCATTGCACCATCTGATGGGAGGAAGCAAAAGGTCATGTATTCAAGGACCTGTTAAGCAACAACTATAAAAGAAAGTATGCATCCTAACTGTGATAAAAATTGGCTAGACAAACATGGGTTTGAGGGATTCATAAGATGTGTGAAAGAGAAATCAAGAGAGGGGATAGAACTGGAGCAACAGAATATTACCTATTGATACAGAAACTGCAGGCATGAGAAATCGAAGGTTGAAGAAAAGAACCTGATAACAACTTTATGTTCCACCATTGCAAATTGCAACTCTGTGAAAGTGTGCACCCCTTCATGGCTCCCTCTTCTTTTGCTTCACACCCTCTTCTCAATTTCCTGCACGGAAAATGGAATTTATGAGAAACACCCATTTAGGTAAATACCAAAGCAAGACCCACACTCTCTTCTCAATTTCCTCCACAGAATAGAATTTATGAGCAATACCCATCAGGCAAATCAAAGCAAGACGCACCCTCTTCTCAATTTCCTGCAGAGAAATGGAACTTATGAGAAACACCCACCAAGCAAACCGAAGCAAGATCCTCACATCCTCTTCTCAATTTTCTGCACAATAATGGAATCTGTGATAAACACCTATCATGCAAACCAAAGCAAGACTCACACCCTCTTCTCAAATTCTTGCACAGAAATGGAATTATGAGCAACACCCATGAGGCAAATCAAAGCAAGTAACTTGGGTTCTAAGAACTTACTTGCTTACTTACCTTTATCCAGATCTGAGTTTTTTTCTTGACCCACTCTTGGCAGCACGCAGTACACTTAGCAACACCCATTTCAAGCAAACCCAAGTATAAAAAACACAAATACATACAAGAAACTGTAGTCTTTTGCAAACAAAAAGACTTCTGTTGTCATCTTTGTCCATTCCTTCCTGTACATGTTATACTGTATGTAAGCGATTTCATACTTGCAACTTTTTTCTGTCCACTTTTGTCATTCATTTGTGTACCCCCCATGTTACATCTATCTATTAAGAAGGTTGATTGTTTGTTTGCCAACTTGAGATCTCCAAAACTATGGAGCTCCCCCACTACTCCCCACTTGTGCTCTTGGTATCATTGGACAGCTTTTGATGAGTATTGGTGCACTGAGATTGATTTCCTAATGTTTAGACTGGTTTTATAATGTTTAGACTTATGATGTAAGAATGATTGAAAATTGAACAAAATTGTCATTGAAAATTTAATAAAATCAAAACTAAAAATAATAGGAAAATTGGGGTGCACTTCTGATATTGTTGGAAAG
>Ga0116228_10001458_pt1 | contig 19690 bp, 11 predicted proteins | sample S1TSphfallax_2_FD_89694 | JGI IMG/M metagenome (GOLD analysis project Ga0116228, IMG submission 89694) | Host-associated microbial communities from peat moss isolated from Minnesota, USA - S1T2_Fc - Sphagnum fallax MG | ecosystem: Host-associated > Plants > Peat moss > Unclassified | place... | reverse complement strand
TTTTGACAAACCTAATGAGATAAATTATGATGGTGTTGGTAGTGAACTAGCATTTAGCTTGTTATCAACAAGAATCCTCTCCCAAAAACAACCCAAGAAAACCATTAGCATTGGTCAATATTTATGCAAGTTATTAGTTTTAGTTGGGTGCAATGTAAATGTAAATGAACCCAATCTCAAACCAAACTAGGCTCCAAATGATTTGGGGTCTCTACAATCAAAAGTTTTATAAATCCAAAAAACTGTTCTGAAATCCACACCAAACTTTCTATCAAACCAAAAGAACACTTAAAATTGAAATCAAGAATTTAATTCAAAATCAAGAACTGAACAACATGGTTTGAGACTAGTATGTGAAGTTGGGTTGGTTGCAATCTAGTTAGGACTACAAGTTTTCACAAAACCATAAAAGGAAAAGGAAAATAAGTGAAAATCTATGTTACCAACATGTCATTGATATTTGTGAGCATACCACTCATAGTAGAACCACATTGGACATTGTCCAACAAATTCGCATTGCAATTTTAGAGAAGTTTGATGAAATGACAAACTATTTGGCACAAAAAGAAGATTTTTGGTGCTGAAATTGACATCCAAAGTGCTGGGTAGCAATAATGTTACAGACATAAATTTCAAGCAATATCCTAAATAGCAAGGAAAGGAAAACATACCCTGCCAAAACATCATCCATTGCCAAATGCTCACTCATAATAAGGTCACCTTGAATATTTCAAAGGAGCTTGCAGTGGAATACAGAACATTGGAAGCTCCTGGTTTGGAAAATCAAGTATGCTGCACTAAATCCGAACTATCAAAGTGGTGGGAACAAGGGTCATCTAACCAGTCCTGAACCCTTTTCCTAGTAGTCTTCAGAAGAGCTGCGTTTGCATGTAGGAATTCAAAATGGGCAAAGCCCTCACATGCACATGATGCAAAAACCTAATACTGTTCATCCCCTCGACAAAAGTTACATGAAAGATGTTAGTGTTACCATTACATATTTGAGCCTTTGGGAGAGCATAGTATGTTCTCTTTTGTCGTGTGCTACTAGATTGGTGCCTTTGTTGGGCCTTTTTGGTGTAAGTTGTTAAAAAAAATGACTGAGCCAGTCTTTGTTTTATATTAAGTGAGGTTCCCAAAGTGGGATATTCTCAAAATTGGGGACAAGCTTGGCTTGGCTCTTGCCCGGCATGGGACCCTCATTTCCCAACTTGCCTCCTCACCCTACAGCTGGCAAAAGCCATGGCCCACCTTTGGCATGGAATCCTGTACTGTGTAATGGTCCACATGGGGGCCACAGGTAGGGGGTTTGCCATGGACATTGTTAGACTTACTTGGTGGTACCTAGTCTGCATCACAACATATCTTCTGCCATAATATATTCACAGGTCCATGTGTGAAAATATATAATGAATCTGCATGCTTATGATAGCCATCTCAAAACAAGAAGCCATTTTAAAGATTTTTTTTTCCTCTTTCATTTTTCCTTTCCTTACAAAGAAAAACTTCCAGTTTTTATGTTTATCCATTGTATGTTCTAATATATTGCTTGAAGTTTATTCGGGAATTTAAAAAATAACAAATTCAAAAATTTTATATTTCTAATTACAGTGGCCCCTTAAAAAAATCAATAGTTTTAATTTTAAAAATTCATAATTAAATTATAATTAATTAATTAATTAACACATATTTTTTAAAAATAGAATGATTTCCAAGTTACCTTAAGAAAAAAAATTCAAGAAAAATTTCAAATCATATTTCAAATTTGTGTTCCTAACTATAAAGTTTAAAGAAAAAAATTAACATTACGCTCTTGAAACTTTAAAAAAATGTAATGATTAGGAACATCAAGATACACAATATTCTTGATATTATTGGAATTTAAAAATCTATAAAACCTGATACAATTATTCATAAAATTATGTTGTTGAAAATATTTATTTAAATGTTTTTTATGATTTTCAAAGTTCGATGGGTTCAGGAAAATCAAGGTATGACATTCCTAGTGGTATCACCCAAGGATGAGCTTACTCACATGTAGTGTTGTGTTTTTACAATTAAAGTATTGAAATAATAAATAAATAAATTTATTCAATAATGTATCGAATGTTGTGTAATAATCTGTTTGAATTTTTAACTAATTTAAGTTTAATTGTCCATATTATTCTTTTTTCATAAAATAATGCAAAAGGATTGCATAAGATCATGTTTCTCTCTATGCAAGTACATGTTCATTGGGTGCACTTGATGAAAAAATAAATCATATTAAAATCTCAAAAGTTTGAAATTCTGAACCAAAGGATTGCAAAGGGAAAAAAAGGTCCTTTTTTAATATACCATATGACTAATTGTTTATATTGATTAGACTTAGAACTTCTAAGTCTAGATGTAGGAAATAATCATGAAAATCAAGTTATCCATAGAATATTATTGAATTTTTTCTGGGCATTTCTAATTTTGGACCAAAGTATGAGTGAAAAGCGCCACAGCATACAAAAAACCAACATCAAGTGCTGCATGAATTATTATAATATGAACTATTCATTTTATTGTGACTTAAATTTCGTCCTGTTTAGATAGTATTTGTAAAAACTTATGAAAGACTATGTTGAAATCCTCATTCCAGAAATGGAACCCTGCACTGTAGGTATTTTGCACCTCCCATTTAGAAGTTTGAGCTTTATTAAAAGCATAATGTACAACTTTAATTCTACACACCTGAGCTGTATATACTACATATATTGCTCTAGGTACATTGAACCCTTATCCACTTCCTTTCAGCAGTTGAGTATTTCCTAAAGCTATTATATTTCTGTACACAACTTGTTGTACACTCCTGGATGGAAAACACAAAAACAAAGACCTGTCAAGTTTCTTATAAGCTACAAATGTCAAGTGCCACCACCACTAGTCCAGATATGTGTTCACCTAACTATTGATACACTAGTAGAGTTGAGCCAAAAACTAGCAAATTCCCTCAAGAAACAAAAACACAAAAAAAATAGAAAAGAAAAGAAAAAGGTCAAATTTTGGTCCAAATTAGCTCTGTAAAGCTTTTGAATGTAAGTTCTAATAATACACAGCAGCTGGAGTCAAGACTAGTGGTGGTAGTGAGCAGCCAGGAGCACTAGAGCTCATAAAAATACATACACAATAGCTGAATCTAGTTTTGTGTTCATAATTTCTGGTGTGTAGGATGATGATTCTGGATCACATATGTATTACCATTGATCTCCGATTCTTATTATGTAGAAGAGCTTGCAGTCATGGAGTGAACGAACCTGGAATTTGAAACAAAACAATTCAAGATTCTTAGACATATTAAACTTGTCAATCTAGTAATCTAGCGTGCAGAAGTAATTACATCCCAACCCAAACATCGGATTGTTAGTGAGCTTTGCGGGGATCCAAATTTGAGTTTTAAGGTTGTTTGCAATCCTAGCAGGTCTAGGATAATAATATTATTTCCTTGTATGATGCACACCAGCTAGCCCTTGACGATTGTTCCCAATATTTTGACCTTGACTCACGTGCACCAAAAAAAAACAGCCGACAAAGAATTATTAATACCGCCTGCCTGCAGCAGCTGCAACTAGCTAGCTTCTTCCTCTTCTTCAAGGAACGTTACACGGGAGTATTTTTTTCATGCAAGAAATTACGAATTTATACATGATGCAGGTATAACGAAAGAATTTGCTTCAAGGTCGGTGTGTAAATGTGCAATTAAGGCTGGAATCATTGTAGGTTCATGTCTGAGGTAGCTGCAGAACATGACGGAATGCAGCAGGACTGTTGACGGACATGGTCATGGAACCAAAGAGCTTCTTACCGAGTACTAGACGTCGTGTGTTTTGGGTAGTATTTCTTATTCGCGACCTTTGGGCTCGTCGGTATCGTCGTCTTTTTCTTTGTCGTCCTCATCATGAGTCTTTTTGTCCTCATGATCAGTTGATTGCTTGACCTGTTGCGAAGAATTATGACTCCCGCCACCGAGATGGCTAGCGGCGCAATTACGATAGTTTCGCTCCCTTGTCTCCACAAGCTCCGGATACATATCGTCTCCATGATGGAGATTGTTTCGTGACATCTTTCCCTCTTCTTCTTCTTCTTCTTCTCACAACTTCTTCTGGGCCGCCGCAAACTCCAAGAAACCCCAAAATAATAATTTTGCAGTTCTCCGAAAATATGAAAATTTTCTCGCTGTAAAAGATTTGCTGCTGCAGCAGATGATCAATGGCCTGCTACCAGCTACCTCGATGCAGTACTAGTGCAGCGCGCAGTTATATCTCAAACTATATTCTTCACAAACTTGAATCCCCTAAACTCTTTCTTAAGTCTTGAGCATCTGCAAGAATGGTAAGTAACCAGCAGCAAAATCAGCTAATGGCCCGTGTCAAAACAAAGCGCTTGCAATTCAAGCTGTATCTTGTACAAGACATTCAAGGAGCTGGGATTAATTACACAAGATCCAGAAGCTTGAATTTACATGTTACTCCTTTTCTTAAAAGCAGTTATGCGCCATGACAAGACTAGTAGCAGACAAATTATAAGCAAAACCACATTTTACAAAACATCACCAGCTAGCTACTTCGGATATTTCTTGTGGGTGTTAGCAGTTCACATACTCATTTTACATTGCACCCCCAGAAAAAGAGTACTATTTTTTGGACAATATTTTTGAGGCACTCAAGCAAACCAACACCTGGATAAATTAGTACATACTAGTCTGAGTAAGGCACTAGAAAGCAGCTAGCTAAAACAAGGTCTTCAGTTTCACAAAACCAAAACTGTCTCAGAAAACAAAGCAACTTCACAAAAACAACAACACAAAGGAGAGAGAGAGAGAGAGAGAGCAAGAAACAGAAGGATATGCAAGGAAAAAAATTCAGCCAAACTAGAACTACGAGGGAATGAAAGACGCACCGAATTTTTTTTCCTTTCAATTGTCGACGACTAAAATTTCCAATTTCGGCTGTTGGAAAGTAAAATTCCTTTGCTTGAGATCAATTGTTGTGTACAAAGCAACATCACTCTTGAGGAATACTTGACCAAAACAAACACCCCCCCACACACACACTCCCATCAAAACCCCCACAACAACCCAGTGCCACTTCCCTTTTGAAACTACCTTCCTTTTGAAATGAATTGGGTTTTGTGAATTGATAGAGAAGAGAGTAAGTTGCACACCATTTTAAAGAGCTTAGAACTTCTTTCTCTCATCTCTTGAGAACAAGAAGCAAGTGGGTGTCACAACAACAACAAGAATCAATGCAAGTCTTTTTTTTTCCCCCCTATTTTGTTCTACTGCTACTACTACAAATCCATCTTAGTAGGTATGAAACATTCATTAGGAATGGCACATTTACCATCCAAGGATGAATAATAATTCATCCATAGATTTGAGAACAACAAGGAAGTGGGTCACAAGAAGAATCAAATCAATGCAAGCCCAGTTTTTTGTTTTTTTTTTTTGTTTTTTGGTTGTTGTTGTTGTACTACAAATCAATCTTTCTAGTAGATATAAACATGCGTTAGGAATGACATTACCCATCACCAATGAATGAATTCTCATGATATTTGGACTAGGTGCTCCTTTTACCTTATTGGGGGAGGGGGGGCTTTTATCTTTGTTTTATATTTGGTTTTTTTTTCCCTCAATTTTTTTATGTAGCCAAAGTGAGAGGATGGATCATCCCATACAAGAAGGTTTAACCAAATTGAAGCATCATCCGTCTCAAATTGGTTGGCTACCTACTAGACCTTATTGTAAAAATTTGGTGAATTGTATTTTATTTAAAAATTCTTGGCTGAGTTTTTGGGTCAATGTTCAAAAACTAAATCAAAATCAAAAGAAAAATCCTTTACACATGTCAGAATCAGATGTTTTGGGTAAAAATTTACAAAAATTCAATATGCTATCACTAGCTCCCCCCTTGAATGGTTACTACTTACTAACATGCCAAACAAATAAAATAATGATAAATGCACTTTAGCTTGTAACTAACCAGATATTTTGCCTGCACAAAAGCTTGATCATTGTCTAACTTCAGCAAGTAAAATGATATCCTATATGTTGCCTTTGCAATCTAGGGATCCGCAATTGCAATGTGTGCTTTCAAATGTCCATAAATTATGTATCCAAGTTGCCATGTCTTTCTTGTAGGAGTTGCTTTGTTTCCAATAAAAGAAAGACCGTTACTACAAATCTTAATGGTGTAGTACCTGGGCCAGTTTGACAATAAATTCTATTATTTTCAGAGATGTTGAAATTTTCCAAAAGAAATTTTTTTTTTCATAAATAATTTTTTTCTCAAGGAAAATACAAGGTTTGATGGAATATTTGGGAATATTTTATTTTTCGAAATGGAATTGTCAAAACTAATTAATTATTTGACAAACATGTTAAAGAGGTGGGCCTGGAAAACATGGTGGGGACGGGGTGGGGGGAATCACTTCCCGACATGACTCCCCTCATTGGCTGTGAATTGCTTTGACCCATACTGCTAGGCTATAAATCTCTCATAGCTTCCAAGAGGAATAGGGATGATGTTAAGACTTTTATGGTTTTTTATTTTCAATTTTGTCGTATCAAAAATTTGGAAATTTTTCCCAAAAGAATAAATTAAAAATAAATAAATAAACAGTTAAATTTACAATATAATTTCATTTTCCCCAAAATTTAACAATTCTTTTTGTTGAAAGAACATTTTAAAAAAAACACCGATTTACCATAGCTGTCACCTGTTGAGACAAATTGTAATTTTCATCAATATATTATTTAATTTTCTTTACAAAAAAGGATCTGATAGCTTAAATGTGAATACTTCAAAATTTCCTGACCACTTACCATTGCATCCATGTTAACAGCAAACAGTTTTCTGTTAGGTTTTTATATTGTTGAAAATTTGCCGAAAAGAAAAGAAATTAAAAACTAAAAGTTGGAAAACTAAGTGATTTTGGAGGTCTTCAATTGCCAGATTAGTATATTTGGTTTTCAGTGTGTAGCCAAAAATATAGAAGGTGTACTTCATATTTGATTTATAGCTATATTTCATTAAATCTTCTGAGGGATGATTGCCACTTTTTCTACATATTCCTATGGATGATCCAGACTTTGGCTACAAACAAAAATTCCTAAAAGAACCCCTGAGTGTGGTTTAGGGTTTGGTTGAGATCTTGTGCTAGGGTTTCTCTTTCAAGGTGAATAGTTCCTACCAGGCAGATTGGATGAGCACCCACCACCACACCATCCACTGCATGCCCATTGTTACTCAGTTGTGCATGAATCTCACCCAAGTTAATATTTCATTTCACCATAGTGACCTATTTTGGAAGAAATAGGCCCTCCTATATGTAGGTAGATAGGTAGGAAAATATGTAAATACTAAGCAAGTAGATGGTTTATACATAGGAAAATGCTGTTTTTACTACCTACCTCCTAACAACCTGCTTGTGGGTTGTTACTAGGAATTTAGTAAAAAGAAACTGGGCAAAAAGAAACAACCATGGTTAGCTAGCTAGGGAACTAGAACTCAACAGAAAACTGTTTCCTGACCACTTACCATCCATCCTTCATGGTGTGCTGTGGGTGCTGTTTCACTCTGTCCATTCCTACCGTGGTTGCTTCACCCATTGCCCTTAATGTTCAAAGTTTGAACCCTAAGTTAAGGCCTGCATAACCTTGCAGCAATCAGGGTGTTTATTTTGTAATTAAAAAATTGTCAATAAATGTCAATTTTTCTCAAAAATCAGCTGCTTGCAATGCAGAAATCTCTAGAAATTTTGTTTGATATTATTATTTAATTACCTGCCCCAAAGCTTGGTAGTGCAGTGTGCCTAAATAGTACAAAATTACTTGACATTTTTTTTCCCCACCTCAACTGTAGAAATTTTAACAAAATTCAAATCTTACTGCCAAAGTAAAATTTTCTTCAAAAAAATTCAATATTCACCAAGAAGATGCCAGAATGATAAAGATGCTTACTTGGTATTGAGTGTTTGACTTAATTTTTCCATTTTTCGAATTTTTGAGATAATCGTAGAATTTAAATAAATAAATAAATAATTAAAAATACTGTTTGCAATGACTCCAATAGTTGGGTTTGGCTATTCTTAGTAATAGCATGCAATTTGCATGGCATCTAGGGGACCATTGATCCCATACCCACTTGCAAAATGGCCATGAATCCTAACCCCTTGAATATTTGGTTGATGCTTGACACCATCATCATCATCATCATCATCATCAATTGGCATTAAAATAATTGGCATAAAATTTTACCTGTTTTATACCAGAAACAATTTTAGTGCACATTATTGTAGAAAGTTTTAAAAACTTTAGAAATAGTTCATTTGGACTAGGAGGCTATCACACACTAAGGTTGAATTTAAATTTGAAGAATTAATTATTAGTGTCTCCAAAGAGTCCCCAAGAGGTATTTTGGTACAATTTCATGGTTAATATGTGAATATGGTATCCATATTCAAGTGTCTTCATTCTTCTTAGGAATGATGACAACTAGCAACATGGGGGGGAACAATAACATTTAACAGATAAATTCACTTGTATATAAATGTTGTCCTTTTTTATTGGTCTATTTTGTGTGAATTAATGATCCCAACTCACAAGGTAAAGCTTTGAAATGTTGCCTTTTTTTAATTTTTTAACAAAATTCAGATTTTAAAAAAAATTCCCTTGGTTTTAGAAACCAATTTCAAGTTTTTTAGGCTTTCATTTAGGTATTTTCTTTCTTCCCCTCTAAACTTCGTGGTTCCAAGGAAGCAAATGAGTTAGTTAGTATCTTGGAAAAAAGAGCTTCTTTGGAGGCTTTGGTATTGAACAGAATATTATTGACAATGGACTCCTATATAAAAACCAAAATCTACAACTATAGTAATTGAATGATTCCAACAATAAACTGTCAAATAATTAATTAAATATTAAATCTTAACTTCAGCACTTGGTTTTTTAATTTTGAAATTTTCAGCAGATAATAGGTATATAAAATAATAAACAATCTCTTTTCAAGGTTGTGGAACAGTCTAGTATATCCAGACTGTTTTTGTCTTTAAGTCTCAATATTTTGAAGGATGAAAAAAATAATTTAATTTATGCCGAACTGTTTTTGTCTTTTTAGTCTCAATATTTTGAAGGATGAAAAATAATTTAATTTATGCCAAATCCATTCAGGTACTACGATAATTTGATCGAATCATTTCTTTCATCTCATCTGAGAGCCATTATTTTTTTTAGAAGTGGAACTTTGAATGACAAATGGTATCAAATTTGACTTTACTAATTTTTATTTTCAGCCATTTGCATTACAAGGGGGTCCAAAATGATTGGTGACATCATTTTCATAATTTTAAAATAGTGAAAATTATGATATTAGCGACAAATAAAAGAGTAAAAAAATGCCACATAGATTCTGGATGGCACAAAGTTGCAGTAAAAACTAAAACCATGGTTAAGTTCACTTCTACTTTTAGGAGCCAAAACAAATGTGGGCCATATTAGAATAAAATCTTGGATTTTCCCTCATCCCTAATATTGTGACTTATCAAAGATACAATAGGTAAAATGTAGTAAATGGGTTCACAATTTCAGTCTTCCCTATTTGGGCTATTTTTAAGCACAATATTGCTTCAAAAATAATTGCAACATTATATTCTTGTAGAGCAATATACTAATTGATTATTAAAAAAGAGCATATATTTTGTTGGAGGATTGGTTTTAAACCACTTTTTAAAGTCCCTCCCATTGTCACATCTACTAATTGGTTGATTTTACATTTTAGCTTTCACACCCTAACTAGTTTCCCTAGTATGGACAATAATATCTAGAATGTCCTTATGGTGCACATTTGACTCATCTCTTCTTGCAAGGTCTGTACTTGAGACCAAAGTTTTCCTTTGGGCTTTCCCCCCTTCAGGGTAGACACTCATTGGGATGCACCCAAAAACGGGCCAAAGTTGGGTATCCTTACGTTCTACTACGGTCATGTGGAGTCCACTATAAAAATATTTCAAGGCATAATTGAAGGATCCACTTGAGCTTCACCATGGGTTTCCAATTGCGTATGTTGAATATGATGTAGCTTAGTAGGTTGTTGGTCCACCACCCTCCAATATGACAAATTGTCTTTGCAAAAGAGCAGCACGTGAGAATATAAACTTTGAGGTGCATAAATAAGCAAACATTGAATGTGTGGTTTTACATGTTCTTAGGCTCTGATACAATCTCAATCAATATCATCATCATACACAAAGTGCATAAGTGTAGAATATATCATTTATGTTTGTTCGCCTTGCCTACCTAGGCAAGGACATTGTGTTTAAATTCATTATAGAGTATAGTAGCTTTTAGGGGATTTTGGTTCCTAGGTAATAGGCCTATTTTTATACAAGAATTTTTGAAAGATGATATTTTGGCTTGTGTTGAAACTTGAGATCAGTTATAAAATCTAGAAGGATTTTGGTTTCTTTTAGAGGATTTTTCGAAGATTATAGTTTTGCATGGTGATATATTTGAGTTTCCATAATTCTTCTTTTGCCTTATGTTGTGGATCCACCATCTTGAATAGTGCAATATTTTGGGTGGGAAGGAAGTGAGGGAGCAAGGGAGGAGGGGAGTGATGAGGTAGGTGGGTATGAGAGAATCTAAACTTAAAAGTGTTTTAACCTAGCTTGTGTTGGGTGGTGGTTCTTGACTTTTACAAAGAACCTCTGGTTTCACTTCTAAAAAGTAAATTAGAACGGTTTTGATTCTAGTTCCAAATTTTCAAAAATTTAAATTTGGGTTCTGGTTTCAATTTTGGGGCTTTTCAAATTAATTAAGTAATTAATTTTGGTTTCAATTTTGAAAATCAGAACCAGTTCTAGGTGACCCTGACTAGAACCTGTGGTAACTGTCATAAGCTCTCACTTTTAGTTTTTTTTTCCTCAATTTTTTTTGTATACCAAAAATCTTGATTTTGTTCTGGTTTTGGTTTCACACTAAAAATCAAATTCTAGGTTCAGTTGTTCATTTTTTTAAAAATTGATTCTGATTATAAAACTGATTCCAAAATTAGACCCAATTTTGGTTCTCTTTCCATTAATCAAAACTAGAACCCATAGTTAACCCTCCAAACCAAGTACTTGCCCAATACTTGCTCTAATTTCAATGAGAGGGCTAACTACCTAATAAGGCATTAGAACTTGGTACATGTCAAAGTATGAGTTTTCAACATCCAACACTCTTTTCAATCAACAGCAAGACAGACGACAGACGACGCTTCAAAAACATATGGACCCTACTATTGCAATCTAAGGAGTTTTCATGATATTGTAGTTGATGGGGGAAACAAATTGAGGACTGAAGTTTTGTAATTTAACTACAAGCTATATAGGTTCATGGTCAGTCCAATAAGTTTCGGGTGGTAAAAAAAATATTTTAGTAATAGTGAGTTAGTCAATATATGGTTTATTTGTGTGTTGTAAACTATGATTGATTCAGAAAGTAATTGTTGTAAATGTCATTGTTTCATGAACATTTGTAATATTGTTGATTCAATTGTTTTTATTAGAATGTTCATATTGAAATCTCGTACAATTATTAGGATTGGAAAATATGTGGGCACTTTTTCTACAATTTTTTCTGAATGGAAATAAAGTAATCTATTTGCATTTTAGGTGGTTTATAAATCGTGATTATTATATGTAATGCTTCATGTGTATTTCCATTCAATGTTCCACAAATGAATTTTGCACCATGGTCTATTATTGAATGCCATTTTGAAATTGAAATAGTTTTTTCCATAAAGCATCATCATGCCATGTTGCTCATAAGAACATAAAATGCTGAATTTTTCTAATAATGCATTATGAATTTCTTTGTTCGCATAAATATTTTTAATTTTTGTTTCATTGATACAAAGAATTTTAGATGCTAATAGGGTTTGGTCAGCTAATATGTTTTTATAATGCAAGTCTAAGGAACGTGTGTTTTAAAGATTGTATGATTGTAAATATTTGATCCATAAGTTTTAAAGGATTAATTGATAATATATATTTGTTTTGAGACGATACATTTCTTCTTGAACAATAGGATCAATTTGGAAATTTGTATTTGATAATAGAGAAAGCATGTACAACTGTTTTGTAAAACATATTCTAAATAATGTTGTGTATGTTAAACCATGTTTTGTTATGTTTGTTGAATCAAACATTAAACAATTGAAGGTTAAACTTTCTGCACAATGTAAATGTGTGTTACAATTAATTATATTGAATAATATATTTTTGTAACGATATGAAAAGTATTGCCACCTATTTGTATTTAATTATTATTATTTTAATTAAAGTTTAATTCTCGTTAAGTTTAGGGTGGAAACATTATTAAGGTTGTAGAATGATTTCATTTTAGTGAATTATTGTAGGTCTATCCTAATAATCAGGATAGCATGTAACTAGAAGCTTATTTAGGTCAGTTATTGGCCTACTACCTAGGTAGTGTAGGGACAATACAATAGCACTAGGGAGATAAGGAGATGAAAAAAGAAATAGAATATGATTGATGGCAGCCACCATTGATTTAAAGGGGTGACTATTAAAAGAGTGCAAAAAATGGGATGTAGGGGTGTAGAACAAAGGAACATGCATTCCCAATGAATGCCTATCACATAAGTTCCTAAGTTTCCAAGAACATGAAGATGTAAATTAATGCAAACAATACAACATGTTTGAGGAAATCTAGACCTTTTAGAATGGATCTATGTCCGATGGATCTTTGCCATGTGCAAGCTCATATAATAAGTTTTTATTATAAAATTGAAAACTTTGAACATTAATGGAAGTGTGCCTTGAAATTGTGTGTCCTTCACCATTAATGGAAACAATATTTATAAATATTAAATGTTCAAAAAAATTGTACATTTTTTTGGCTATTTTTAATGATCCTATTAAAATTTTCCCCTTGTTAAATAACTATTTTTACAAAAAATCCTACTATTTTTTTCTAAAATAAATTATATATTTGTGTATACATTTCAAGACACATGAAAATGGGATTTGATGCATTCCCACATTTGGTGTAAATCAATAGGGTTTGCATGGAAAATGACATTTTTTTGGAAGAAGATATCTATAGAAGTTGACTTGTCCATCCACATGCATTAGTGAATGTGTGAAGTTAAAGACATATTCCACAATGTCAACATTTAATCCATGTCTTAGAAGTATAGTCAATAAAATTGACTTAACAAGTCATAAGTGATGTTTTAACTTTGGTTAATATATTTGTTTGGTGTGGTGAAACTTGGTGAATTTTAAATGTGTTGGAACTTTTTTCATGTGACATGTTCCTAGATTCAAAACAGTTAAATAATTGTAGGAATGTTTTTTTAATACAAAGCATGGTGTTTATTGATGATTCCAAAACATCTGTAACATTTGGATCAAAGAAACTTTACTTGGACTTTCAAATCATTGTTAAAGTTGGCATGTCTTTCTCAACAACCCCATTTAAAAGACATGACACCTAAGAATGTGTAGATAGCTATGAGATTTCACTAATTATTTTGACCCATACCAACACACACTTTACATTTCTATTTGATTATATACCTTGCTTTTATGATATGTATGTATGTGTCCATTGTACATTACATTTTGGCTTGATGTTTCAACATTGCACACTAGTCATGGCCTTTACACCTTATCTACAAGCATATTACCAACCCATTCAAATCATTGTTATTTTTAATGTTTTGGATTGCAAAAAACATTGTAATAAAACATTTTATGCCACAATGGCATGTATACTGACCAACAAAAAGTGTCAATAGGAATGTGGAGATGCATCATGTAAGGGCCATCTTGAACTATTATCTTGGATTAAAAATTCAGCTTGAAAAGTATGATGAAACAATGTTGCCATTATTATGATTGAATGAATGTGTCAATTTAATAAGTTTTGTAGAAACCTCAACATACATAAATATAACCTCAAGGCCAAGATTCTTCCAATGTCTTTTGTTTCTTTGCTCCTCCAAATGCAACCTTAGCCTTAGCTATTAAAGCTACTCCTACATGTGTACCCCTTATGTTTCTTTTAGTGCCATGGTACATTTTGCTAGAAAATAGACCTAGGATAGTCCCATGTTGTGACATGAAAAACACCTTTTTCTCAAGAATTTTTTTTTTTTGCCTACTTGAACATCATGTTTTGCAATAGATGTTCCTACCACACAATATTTATAATTTTTAGGAATGTAATAATGATAAAAGTATGGGTAAATTACTAACATTTTACACAAAGGTTGGAAAACTCACCCAAAAGAAATCAAAATATGTAGGATAATGTTTTGTAATCCCTGTTGTGGTGAATGGGGCATCCCCAATTTGACCAAACCCTTCATTAGAATTATGAATAATTTCCAACTCTACAACACATTATGGGAACAAATTTTGAACGAACATATGTAGCTCAAAAGTCAAGTTGGTGCCAAAGTTTTCAAGTTCGATGCCTATTGCCATCAATCCTTGCGTCCCATCATGACCAACTTGCACTACAAGGAATTTTGTCCATACCAACCCACACATTTGCAAATTGTTTCCAAATCAACCATTTTTTCAACTATTGATGCAACTATCTTCTTGGGACCATGGTAAAAATGACTTGTAGTTGTATAAACAACTAAAATGTGGTTTGTAGTTGCATATGCAATTATGATTTGCGACTAATATCAATTTGGATGAAAGTTATGATGAAAAGTGGATGTATATCATCTTTTTTAGTGTCATTTCAAAATAGATGAAAATGTAGTTGTTTTTGTGACTTGGGATGTGGTTCATAGGCCATTAAACACCACGTGGCATCTTATTCAACTTCAATTGCGACTGTAAATCCTAGTTACAAATGTACATGAAATTAAATGTAACAAAAATGAGTTGGCCAATGAAATTGTTGGATTTTGTGGTCTAATTTTTTTCCTTAACTTTTTTGAATGAACTAACCATTAAATGTGTAGTAGGGTTTAGGAGTTTTGTGAAACTTTAAAGGACCCATGGAAATGGTAAATATGGACGATTATTTGGAATTTCCAACATTAAATTTTATAATGTTGATATATCATAGTGTTTTTTATTAGTTAATTAATTAGGTAGGCTAGGTAATAGGTTGTAGGTATTGGATACTAGTATATAAGTAGGCTAATTATTAGTAGGTGTTTTATTGTGTTGAATGAAATATTATTATGTTTAATTAATTAATTAAATAGGTTATGCAATTAATTTATTTAAAATTAAGCTAGATAATAAGTAGTAATTAAGTAGGATATATTGTAGGAAGTATGTACATGGGTTAAATAATAAATAGTAAGGGTAATTAATATGTGATAACATTTTTTTATAAATTAATTATTTAATTAAGTAGACTATGTAATTTAATCTAGCTATTAGGCTAGGTAGTAGGGTTAGTTTATGATCCATTTATAAACCTTATATGTGAGTAAATTATATATCATATATCTAAATTAAATTTTTTGGGTAAAATTATATAATATAACTTTTAAAATCAAATGAAGATTTAATAACTAAAATTAATAATCCAAATAAGTTAAACCAAGCTTTTAGTTGAGCCTAGGTAATGACACGTGTCAAAAATTTATAAGTTGAAATTAATGAAATTATCAACAATTATTTTATTATTATTATTATTATTATTATTATTATTATTATTATTATTTTAAAATATCTATATAATTAATGAGACTACATTGTTTAGTCATAAAAGTAGTTGCAAAATGACAACAACAAAAACTAATTTGGATGGATGAAATGTTCATGTAACTTACATTTTCATGTGACTACCATTGTGACTTGGTGCCACACATTGTTCCACATGTTGTCTTTTGCAATTGAAATTTTATGTGACTTCTTTAAGGTGACTAGAGCAAATTGTACTCACATGTGGCATTTACAACTGAAATTTAGTAAAAAAAACTAGTTGTTAACATGCAAACTCCTTGTATTATTGAATAGGATGTGTGTGTACTTGAACAAAAACAACACATCCAACAATTACTAAAAAAAATAGAAATAATTGTGTATCATACAAGAAAAGGTTAAATGATTTCACCTTCCAATTCTTTAGCCCAATGTTAATCTAACATTACCATTGGGCCAAACCCTTTGCATTTGGATCTTTCAATGTCCCCCCCCCCCACCAAAAAATGTCGATGAGCTTTTTCTCCATACTTAGTTGCTTGGTCTAATGAAATGGTTTTGTGCATATGACAACCACAACTTGATCACCATCCATCATGGGAAGGGATCCATAAAGTTATAAGCTTTTGTTGAGCTCTATATCTTGATCAATTTTTTTCCTCACACTTTCAAAATCTAAGATTTTTTAAACATTGACAATGGTTTTCACAGATGATCTAAAATATCAATGCACATTTTCCTTTTTCATTGTATCACCAATGTTGATTCATCAAGTGGCAAAGAAACAACAAATCAACTCATATGTAAACAAACAAATAGTAAAAATCAAGGAAAATGGAAAAATTAGATGCAAGTAATGTACATCCATTCAAACAATCTTCAAATAAATTCAAATAATTGATGTACCATCAAAAGAATGCACAAAAACAATCATATTCTTCTATAATTAATTTCATTTTATCATCACTTTGTACCAAACCTTGATGCCTCATAATATTGATGTGTCTTTTAAAATCATTGTGATTTTGCATTTGAGTATGCCCATTGTAGTAGACATCACATAAACAACATTTATATCCAATTGCCTTAGGTTCATTGTCAAACAACCAATGAATCATGTATTAATCAAATGGATAATCATAAAGAATCAAAACAATTCAAGCTTTTCCAATCCAAGGGAACAAGATTTTTTGATATCTCAATGCACTATGGAACATTTAACACATTATAACTACCAAAGCAATGGTGTTACAACCATCCTTTTACAAAAGATATAACATGATTAAATGTTATTACTACACATTCAATGTTCATATGGGATAGCCAAATAATGAGTGGAACTAGGATATTTACCGTGTAGTGAGGTGTTGGTCATGAATCACCTCTTTAGATGGCAAAGAGATAGTGAACGGAATCACATCTAAAGATGTGAAAAAAAAACATGTTAGGAATTTTTTTATAAATTCCCATTGTAAATAAATGCACAACAAATCAAGCAATCTAGCTATAAATGTTTTTTTTACATGCTTTTACATCCCAATGGACTACACATAATAAACATATTTTTCTACAATAAATTTCATTTTATCTTCATTCAACATCAAACCCTTGTTCTTCACAATGCTTTTGTGTCATTTTGAATTGTTGTAGTCTTCAATTTAAGTAAGTCCAATGCAACAAATGTTGCATAAAATGCATTTGTATTTGATTACCTTAGGCTCACTACAAACAACCAAAGACATAAATCATTTAAAAATTGCAAAATATGTTTGTTAATTTAACCACATGACCAATTTGAAGCCAATATTTGAACTACACAAATGATGTATTACTTGAATGGACAATGATAAGAGTCAAAACAAATCATACTCCTCTACAACAACAAATTGCATGTTATTCCACTCCACATTCCACAAATGTTTGAATGGAATGTGCCACAAATTTTACCAAATTATTTAATATTTTTTTTTTTTAATATCATAATGTAAGTTAAATGCAACCACTGCAAAGTGGAATTTGCTTATTTAAAACAGATTTTTCGAACAAGTTTTATTAATGGAATTAGTGTTGCCACTTTTTTCTAATGCAATAGGCATTTGTGGAATTTTTAAAGGGAATATGATATTTGGCAATTAAAAAAAACTTAGGTTAGTTTTTGGTGTATGCCTATAATATTGCTTATGCATTTTGCAAGTGGAGTTCATCATTGTGCCTTGTATCATTATACCACCAATAAAATTAAAGGTTCTTTCTACTTAATGTCATGCATCTTATACTCAAACAAGTGAAGGAAAGTACCTATAAATTTATACCTCAAAAGTCCACTTACATGGCACAAAAAAAAGGAAAGCATGATCATGTAGCCCAAAACTATAAGTCCACTTATGCTACACAAGAAAATGGAAACATGGTCATGTAGTCCAAAAATTTGCAAAAGTCAACATGATGCAAAATTTTCCATGTCAAGCTATACCATACTAACTAATGTTGCCCATTGGTATATGCCTAATTGCTAGAATTCTTTAGCAACCACTTGCATTCCCATAGGATGTAGGTTTTTTTGGTTGTTAAAGAAACACATGCTTCATCCAAAGTTTGGACATTTGGGTTTCGCTTAAACTCCGTAACCATGAACTTGATGTTGGGCTTGTAGACCTTGGTCACCATGACCATTTGCCTACCTAGCCCACACAATTAGACAAAAGAGTTGTTTTTAGACCCCTTGGATGCATGGTTGACACCTACAAAAAATAATTCCAACCACCTTCCTCTTAAACTTGGGGTGAAAGATGTTGCATTTTGTGCCAACTTTCAATGGAGCCTACCACCACACACCCAAGAGAAGGCACACATGCAAGTTATGTCACGAACACAACATTTTAACACCACATACATCATCACACCTAGCCCCAATTAATTAAATTGGAAAATAAATGGTCTAAGTACTCACATCATCAATTTAATTGTGGCACACATTGGCTAGATATAAGAACATTAGTATTGGTCAAGGGTTTTCCCTTGGGCAATTCTTCATAAACATTCCAACTCAACTTGAACATCCCTTTGTTGGTTCCCCAATGGGTTGAAATGTTGGCAAGGGTGCTTGATGCCCAACTATTTACATGTGTACAATTTGCCCTAATTGGTTCCTTCCCCTTTTCCACATTAGCCTTGAGTGTTAGTGGCTTATTTCCTATAAATGGGACATACCCACTATCAATTTAATTTTTGTACAACTAATGGGATGAACTTAAGGACCCACCAAAAATAAATTGATTTGTCTTCTATTTGGATGTAAATTACTAATTAATGTTAGTCTACTTTTTGGTAATAGGCTAGAATTCCACTAACCATGAAAGCTTGATGTTGACTTGGTTTTGGTTACTAACCCAATCTTCTTTTGTCATAAATTGGGTTGAGGTTGACCATCAAGCACAATATCTTTGACATCAATAGTGGTATATCCCATCATTTGGGTATTTAGGTCCTAACTATCACATGGATGTGTGGGTCCATTCATAGTTGGGGTACCAAAAAAGGAAAAAAAAACTTAAGGACTTTATAGAACTACTTTTTACAAATAACATTTACATGAAATAAACTTAAGTGATAAAAATTGAAAAGTCCAATATAAGATAATTCATGTGTTAATGGTGATTTTTCACAATCATACATAATTGTGTATGAATATTTTAGTTTAATGTTAGAAATGTAGAAAATCCCAAAAACTCCCAAAATGAATTTCAATGGACAACCAAACATGTTTTTTGGCATGTTTATTTCCTTCACATGTGACTTGCATCTAAAGCTAGACATTTGAACCCATTGAACATAATTGTTTTACCAAATGGTTTAAAAAATTAATCTTGTGCCTTATAGCCCTTTTGTTCAAACTTTCAAGACTTTGAAATTTTTGGATGATTTGGTTTTTCATCAAGTTCATCCAATGAACATGTACTTTCATAGAAAGGGGCATGTTTTT
>Ga0116228_10001454_pt1 | contig 19701 bp, 7 predicted proteins | sample S1TSphfallax_2_FD_89694 | JGI IMG/M metagenome (GOLD analysis project Ga0116228, IMG submission 89694) | Host-associated microbial communities from peat moss isolated from Minnesota, USA - S1T2_Fc - Sphagnum fallax MG | ecosystem: Host-associated > Plants > Peat moss > Unclassified | place: USA... | reverse complement strand
ATCCAAGTTTAGTTATCTACTTTTTTGCAACCCATAAATTGGAAACTCGGATGGACACCAAATAGGTGAGGGACTACTAATAGCAAACCACCTGGACCAATCATTATGATGAGCCAATCAGAAACACGGAGCAGCAGTCAGATCATATTTGTTGTACTCCTTTCTGCATGTGTGCAGTATTGCTGGGCCTTCCACCAGCCACCACATACCGTGCAAATATGCTGAGCCAAAGCCATTTTTCTGACCTAAACCGGCATATTTGGACTTTTCTTATCGAATTTTACTGTGCAGATCGCACACTAAGCACTGCTGGAGATGCTCTTGCATATGTCAAATTAGAGATATTATCTCACATTAGAGGTTTTTTTTTCTCCATATCATATTTTTAAGCGATGACTTCAAGATCTTTGTCTTACCATATTCAATGTTTGGGTCAAGTGATTCATGTTTGTGGTTCACATAAATGGTATGGATGGTATGTGACTGTTGTGCAAAAATTCAATGTCCATATAGTTTTGAATTTACAGTGTTTTAACTAGTGGGGGATGTGTGCATCTAATCATTGTGAAACAATTAAGGTTTTCAATTTTAGTGATTGGGCATTTTTTTTTCATTGGTTTCAAAAGATTATACATACTTTTGTTGTTGAAGGTTTTACATTACCACTTGTCTTATTACTAATGTACCTACCAGCTTTTGGATATGTGAAATGAATATATACTATTTTTCAATTTGGTGTGATTCAAAACCGATAAAGGTGTTACACTATAAGAGAAGCAATATATGTTGTGGTTTTAATAGTGTGTTGACTGTGTGCAATTTTAATTCAGTGCCTATTGCTAGAAAACTTGTTTTTGTGTTATCTACTATTTACCTTGTATTTCCAATTTAATGAAAAGATTATTATAACAAGCTAAACATGCACCTGGTCTTTGTTTAGTTTCAAGAACTGGGAGATCCTTAGTATGTTTAGAATTTTGTGGTGATTTGAGTTTTTTGGATTGTCCACATGCTTGCACTCCGCAAGTATGCATTAGAGTGTGCTTAATCTGAAACCTTCCTATCTGTAAAGTTTAGGAATTTTAGGAAACTCAAATTATGTCAAAATTCAATGTAATTTGAGTTTCATCATGTCATCATTCATAGTTCAAATGAAATGTACTTTATTCATGTTTCTTTTTTTGATCTCAACCCCCTTAATGATCAAACTCAAGGTACTGACATTGCGTTTTCTCCATTTCACAAATCTTTCTATTGTTTCAAGTTCATTTAACATTTATTAAGAAGTATAGTACCCAAGTTTGTCGTTACCTATTGAACCATTCTACCCTTTGAATGTAATGTTAGAGTTTGTGAAAATCCATTAGTAAGGAGGACAAACTTTGATGCTAATGTGACACTTATAAGTGTTGAAATTATATTTCAATTCACTTTGTTTTAACTATCATAAAAGTAATATTAAGTAAATGAAAAAATCATAGATTGGGTCTACAATTTACTCTTATGCATTTGGACAAGTTTATAATTTCAAAATGTTGTGAAGTGAACATTGTTGTTAGACTTAGATGTTCACTGTTTTTATCATATGCATAACAAATTAGCCTTGGCCCATGTGATCAAATTTCAAAAGCAACAAGGTAATTATTCTTTGAGGTTGAAAAAGAAAAACCATATTTTGTTAGGGCTTTTTGACCCTAAACATGCTTTAATTAAGAAGTAGGTGTGATTTTAACTATGTTAGTTCAAGAGTGGGTTGAAAATCAGTAGTTTAAATCATTATTATGGGACCTTAAAAATAGAATAGGTTCACTTGACTTTAGTCATTTTGCATTGTTTAAAGTAATGTCATTATAAAATCACTATGTAATTATCATGTTTCAGTATAAGTTAACATAATTAGTTGAAATATTTCATTATAATTTTTTAATTTAAAATATTTTAGACTATTTATAAAAAAAATTATTGGTTATTCTATGCTATTCCAAATTAGTCTATTATTGATTATTTTAACCTAGGTTTTTTTCTTTTTGTTATTTTAGATTATTTTCAGCTATTTTAAATTAATTCATAAATTTAAAAAGTTATTCCACCTTAGGTTATTTTATGTTATTTACCCTACGCTCTTTTTGGTTATTTTAAGTTATTCCACTCTCATGTATTTTAGGCTATTTTTTATATTAAAAAATTAGGTTATTCCACCCTAGGCTATTATAAGCTATTTTCATCTATTTTAGACAATTGTAGGTTACTTTATTTTACAGTGTTTTTGGTTATTCAGATAGGACATTTCACTTTAAGCTATTTTACTTTGAGTTATTAGTGGTTATTCTACCCTAAGTTATATCTTAACAATTATAGGTTATACCCTAAAATATTTTAGGGTTATAACTTAAAACAACTTAGGGTTACATAATTAAAAAATAACCTATGGTAGAGTAAATTAAAATAGTTCATAATAACCTAGAATAGTTTAAGGTGGAATATTTTAAAATAACATAAGGTGGACTAATTGAGAATAACCTAGAACAAATTACAATGGAGTGTTCTAAAATAACCGAAAATAGTGTAAGATAAAATAATTTAAAATAACCTAAGGTGGGATAACTTATAATAATTTAGAATAACCAATTTTTTTTTAATATTGAATGTTTTTAATAGCCTATGGTAGAATAACTTGGAATAACAAAAAATAACTTAAAGTGAAATAACTTAGAATAATTGATAATAGTTTGAGGTAGAATAATTTAAAATAACTTAAGATGGAATAGTTGAAACTATTTAAAAATAAATTAAGGTGGAATTGTTTAAAATAGAAAAAAAAACTAAAGGTAAAATAATCTAAAATAACCTAGGGTGAATTAACCAATAATAACCTAAATGAACTAAGAAGAAACTAAGGTATAATAACCTAAAATAGTTTAAGGTGAAATAATTTAGAATACATTAAAGTGGATTAATATAGAGCATTTAAAAATAATCTACACTAACCTAGGATGGGATAACCTAAATTAATTTAGAATATCATAAGGTACAATAACTTAAAATAACCAAAGTTGAAATAAATGAAAATATTTTAGGGTACAATGACTTAAATAATTTAAGGTAAAATAATTAAAAATAACACAAGGTAAATAATGTAGAATATTGGATAATAATTTAAGGTAAAATGGCTTAAAATAACCTAAAACTAGCTTAAAATCCTAACCTACGGTAATTTAACAATAATCTAGGGTAGCTTACATTAGCTTAAAAATTAATTTATCATAATTGCATTAACCTATGAACGATTTATGACTTACATTTAGGAAAATAATGTGCATAATAATATATGATGACAAGTCATTTCATTTATGTGAATAGTGCTCCAATGGTTAAAGTTTTCTTTTTCAAGCATGGAAGTGACGGGTTCAAACTTTCGCACTGGCACCTTACATTGGTGGATTAAGTTAGCTTAGGTTTTTAGGTGTTTAGCTTAACCTACTTATAAATTAAAATATTAGTATAGTGAATTTGATTAGCTATTTGTGAGTTAATTATTAAAGAATTTGATTAGTGTTTAATGATCACTTATTTACAACAACTAGTCCTTATTCACAAGGGAGTTAGCCTTTTTCATCATGGTAAATTTGTTCAAGTCCATTTAGAATATAATGAAACATAGAATGAATTGGGACACATATGGGTGTAGTCACAATCCAATGAGCCAAAAAGTGCGTCAAATTGCAAAGAAAAATAATCAAAATTAGATAAATATTTATGTTTTGCTATTTAGTGCCATGGCAATCATGGCAAATTACTATTTTTTCATTCATATGAATGTTAAGGAAATCAAATTAAAAATCTATTTGATGAAATTTTAAGTTTAAGTTTTGATTCAAGACTTTTAAAAGTGAACACCTATGGTGTTAAACAAGAGTCAATTTTGCAAAGGACTATCAAAAGGACTCATATAATAAAACACATTTGATGGGGAAAAAAATAAAAGGATAAAAATCTATTATCCACATTGAAAAAAATCCATACTTTCAAATATGTGGAATCTAAAACATTAAAAATTAAAAAAAACTTGAATATTGATTCATAATTTTAGAACTTCAAAAATCCTTTGCCACACATAAATGGAGTAAAATGTACATGATGTGTTAAAAAAAGTTGTAGTTTATTATTAAAAAAAACATAAAACTATATTAAAAAAAAAGAAGTTATGATTTGAAATTGTTATCATTTAAAAAAATAAAACACTAAATAGTTTAAACTAGATAGTAAACATTAAAAATATTTTCATTAAGTAATAATAATTATTGAAAATATCTTATAATAATCTTTGAAGTGTAAAAGAAAAGGAGTAATGGCAAATTAACAAAAAGAAGAAAAAGAAAAATTTATTTTCTAGGTTACAAAATGTTTCTTTTTTCTTCTCTTTGGACCCCTCCTACTTTCAAACCTCATAACTTTTTTATTTTTTATTCATTTTAAACAATTTAAAGTGTTATAGAAACACCACGTGAAGTTCTACAAATCATGTTGGAACTCTATTAGCAACAAAACAACATAAAAAGAACTTCTTGTGTGGTAAGAATTAGCCTTTGTAATGTTCAATGATTTTATTTTTTGAGCTCTTGACCCCTTACTTTGGGGACTCATAAGTTTTTCGTTTCTAATATTTTTTTGACAATTCTTAATGTTTTAGATGCACCAGGAGAAGGGCTTCAAGTTTTGTTTAAACACCAGAAATAATGGAACCCTCCTTGGTCGATATATTATCATACAATAATTGCATCCAATGTGCAATTAAGTCAGTTCATGAGAATAAAAAGTTTTTAGGCATAATGATTAAATTTCTCTAAGACCACAAAATCATAAGATAGCAAAATTTTACAATTTGTGGAACATGGCTCGGGGAATTTTAACATTTTGTCAACTCAATAAGTAGCCTATGCAAGCCTATAGAGATAATTATAAGGAGGGTATTGATTCATATAAAAGTCCATTTGTGAAGAAATTGTAATGAATTTGTTATGAAACTTGAATTCAAATCACACAATCTGATATCTTTTTTTTCTTCAGCTTTGGGGTTGTTCTCATAAAGCAAGTGATGAAGAATTAAGGAGCACACTTGGGGTTTGAATACTTTTTTTTAGAAAGCTCATATTGGACAATTAGTACTAACACCATTTTTTGGGCCTAAGGGATTTAGATTTTTTTTTGACTTCCAATTATTTGGGATTGAAATTTCATGTCGTACAAATTTTTGAATCAATTACATTGTGTGTAAAAAAATAAATTGAACTTCTTTTGTTTTGATTTTACTTTAATATGATTGTATGGACTATACATGGGATATTTGTAGCTAACCATACAATGAATAATTTCAAAAGAGGTAAATGGTGACCATCCTTTTTCATTCAAGAGAAAGCTTCAAGGTTGAAAAACAACATGATTCCTTTAAGAAGATAAAAGGAAATTCTTTTCTGATCAAGATTTAATTTTTGTTTGTTGTTTTACTTTATTTATTTATGTGTGTTATTTTGGTTTGTTGTTGTATAAACATTAAATGCCTCTTACTATATGACTACGACAATGGAGTATCCTTCAAACAAAGAAGTAAAACACAATGAGCCGAAAAATTGCTAGGGCTGCCTCCATCTGTAATAGCGTGCCCACAGGCTTAGGTGCGAACTAGCTAGGACCTGAAGTCACCAGGAGCGGTCCCACTCTCAAGGACATCGTGCCTTGTAAAAGGCGAATAAAAAGAGCCAGACAAGGCCACCTGAAAAACAACTATCACGTGTTGGGAGCCATGCCCAGTTTTGCGCGTACGTGCAGCTTGGTGTAATACTGTGGCTGGAAAGCCAAAAGCTGTGGGACTTGGGCGATCAGTGCTTTGCTTTTCTGAAGCCTGAAGGGTTACCTATCGAGAGCTTGAGCTGTAGACTAGGGACTATGTAAGCGACGAGTGATCGAGGAAATTTCACCATCTGCAGTGATAGATCGATCGGGAACCCAGCAGCTTCCCGGCCATATGAAGCATTTTGATTTTCATAAAGTGCCATCTTCTGCAGTTTGGTGCAGTCTAGGTTCACGTAGAATTACATGTTGCCGAGCGAGCTGGATGCAGGTTTGTTTTGACCCTTGTAGTGAGTCGTGATAATCTGCTCATGGCGAAGTTTATTTCATCTATATGTATCTTGGCACTTGTTGCTTGTCCCGTTTGCTCCTGCCGGCTGCAATCGAAGCTGTCATGTCCATCTGATCGTCAGATCCTGAATTGCTTTAGGAAAAGATGAGAATGCTTTTTACAGTATTATAACTTGGTGACCAGTGTTTCCTCACTCCTTTAAAATCACTTTCAAAATTTCGAGTTAAAACTGTCATGGATTGCTTTTCTCACAGCGATAATTTCCCTACTTCTGAAAGCAATGATTCTCATGCGTGTTTTCTAATACTACATTTGTGGAGGATGTTTAATTTGATACTCCTAGAGAAAATTCATGGGAGACGTAAGGGTCAAGTTGCTCATACTTTCGCCGTCGCTTCTGTTTCGCTCCAGCTTCCTGTCAGAAGATTTCGTATAAGAGCAGCCTAGTCTCATTAGGACTAATTGAACCTTTAAATGCGAGTTCCTGTCCTGAACCAATATGGTTTTCTTATAACCACCGCACCGGCCGTGATCAGGGACTCTGATAATCAGGGGCACTAATACTCTGTCCCTGGAATTCGCATGTAAGAACCAATGCCAGTTTCCTCAAATATGGCGAGTGCGTTCAGGTCATCTCGCACTAGCTTTTGTTCAAGTGATCTTGAAGTGGTCAGTTGTACTCAATCTCTTCCAATAGATCAGTTACAGAAACCCGCTACATTTTCAGTCGCGGGACTTATAAGAAAGCCTCTTCGGATCCGATGCGCTCTTGGACTACTACCTCGCGGCAGCATCACTACAGCGACAACTATTTCTGTGGGTGTGTTTTCTACTACCTTCAATATACGCCGGAGCTGAATCCATTTCATCGTCATCTAGATCCATATTTCTAGTGGACGTTCATTGACCGCATGCACGCAAGAAACTAGTCTCTAGATCATAAGCTTCTGTGATTTAATCATACATAAATCCCGTTTCAGTTTCTGAACTCGATTAGATTTCTCGTCATCTCCTCCGCAGGAAATCGGCCTGGCTCTGCACGTCGTCTGAAGAAAGAGTTGATTGTCCAGTCACCAGCTGACATCGAAGATCCAGACGTCGAGAAGTCGAAATTACGGGCACTATCCGAAGAAGCATTCCGGGACTACCAATTTCTGTTTAGGGCACAAAGGAATGAAGTGGAATCGATCCCACTCACAGTGGTTGAGGGGGCTGTGCCAGATGATTTTGCTGGTGTATACTACCTTTGTGGACCCGGGATTTTGTCAGATGACCATGGCTCTCAACTGCATCCACTAGACGGCCATGGTTATCTCCGCAAGTTCGTGTTCACTGGTGCTAGCTGTCCCGTCATGTACTCAGCAAGGTATTTATCGCTCTGAAAAACAATGCTATATATCAGTGCTTGATAACTGCTGATTCTAGTAGGTGGAACTAATTAAGTTCGGTCGTCAGTTTTAGCTGGTCACGACTTGTCCAAACAATGAGCTGCTGACTACTGTAGACGTGCATATGTATGGGGCGCAGGTACATCGATACCGAAGCTCGGCAACAGGAGTTTGACAAGGAGAATAAGACATGGAAGTTCACATACCGAGGCGCATTCTCACTGTTGCAAGGAGGCCACAGATTCGGGAACCTGAAAGTTATGAAGAATGTGGCCAACACGAGTGTGCTGCAATGGGCAGGCCGACTCATGTGTCTGTACGAGGGTGGATTACCCTACGAGATGGATGCGGTCACCCTCAACACCTTGGGGCTCTTCAGGTGCAGCAAATCTGCTGAGACTTGAGACCTCCCCAAGCCTCGCCTTTATAAGCTACTCAATAAGTTGTTCGGTGAACGTCTCCGCGTCGCAATATTAGTCTTGATAAGATCTTTGAACTTACTATAGTCTTAATAATTTGTTGCAGAATGCAGGATGCCAGCAAAACAAGCGATATTGGCTCAAGCTTGAACCAATCCTGGAAAAGCATCACAGAAAGCTGCAACAGGCTCCTTAGTAACCCTCAGGGCACATTAAGAAGTGCAGCAGTAGGAGTTGTGGGAAAGCTGATACAACCCATCCTCAAAGGTCGATCTATCACTAATCCCGTCCATGATCATGATGATTTAAAACTGCCCAATACAATCAACCAGAAGAGACAGTTGTAGTTCGAGATCAATATTCCAATCTGTTTTACGCGGTCGTGCTTAAGTGTTAGTTTTTGAACATGCGCGAGCTCCCATGAAGATTCAAATTGACTGATGATGGTATGATGGGTACAGGCGTATTCGACATGCCCGAAGAAAGAATGCTGTCGCATGTCAAGTATGATATGAAGCGTCGACGCCTCGTGGTTATGACTTGTCGTCGAGAAGATATGGTGCTCCCCAAGAGCACATTCACTATGTATGGTAAGTAGGAGAAATGAAGTCCCTCCAAACTCCAACCCAATTTTTGGAAGAGAAAACTAATATCTACAAACTAGGCTAAAAAAACGATGGTTCTCTGTCATTAGCAATTGACGAGGAATAGTACTTTTGATTAGAGAGATTGGGAGTTTGAAATGTTTTGAATATGTATTAAATGCACTGAAAACCCTTTTGGCTCCGATCAACATGTACCTGCAGAACTAAACACATCGATGCAAGTGGTGCAACGAAATGTGTTCACTCTCGACGAACAACTTATGATCCACGACTGGGGCCTTACTGACAATCATTACGTGTTGTTAGCAAATCGAGTCAAGCTCAACTCTGCAGGTACGTATGCGGCCAGGGTGGTCATCTGGCAGACCTGCAATCAATGTATCTGCAACTTTCATCGTCTCCTAGCTAGTGCTCCTATAACATGAAGTTAAAATATAACATTTTTCTTTGGCCGGTGTACGCTCTCTTTCATTCGTCTCGAGCAGACAGAAGCAAACAGGGTAGTAAGCTATAGAGAGAAGCTCTGACTGAGATATAGGGAGGTAAAGAAAAAAAACTTTGAATATCCTTAAGGGCTTGGTTGTCATTTACTGCAGAAAAGGTTGCAGGATCGCTTGCTGGCATGGCACCGATGATTAACTGCTTGAGCGTTGACGACACATTGCCGTACACACCTCTTTTCCTGCTTCCTCGGAAGCTGGTAGATCACCCGACTGCCCGCGGTTCTGCCAACAACACTGGCCGGGATTGGAGGATCCCGCTGAAAATACCTGGCCGAATGTGGTTCATCCACACCGCCAATGCATTCGAGGAAGTTGATCGCGATGGTAACATTCATTTGGTCCTGGACGGAACTGCCTGCTCCTACGACTGGTTCTCCCTCTTGCATATGTTTGGTGAGACTAACTAGGACTGGACTAATATTCTTAGTTCACAATAATTCTGCGGAATAGCTTCCTTCCAAGCTGTTGACAGTCTCCTGAAGTCTTGATCTATGCATTGTTTCATTCACAAGCTGCTACAAGTCTGAGAATGTCATCACTCCTGAAGGTATAAATACTTGTGAGGGAGAATGGTGATATCTTATAATAGTTGTGTTCTAACAGCTTCTGTGGTGGTGATTTGCGACGACATAATTAGGGTATGAATGGCAAAAGAAATGGCTGGACCCAACATACATGAACACAGTTTCCAACGATTCAGTTTCGTCGCCTGCAGCTCGTCTGGACGAGAATCCAATCCAGCTTGTTAGAGTCTCCACGCTGTTATCACCGGAGGGAAAAGAAATTCGCACGAAATGTGAAGAGTTCGAGAACAACAAGTGCGCCTGTGACTTCCCAGCCTTGAATCCGTTGATAGCTGGCTCTAGGCAGGAGCACACCTACTTAGCAGCAGCCTCGGGTCGGAGACAAGCGTTACCCTACTTCCCTTTCGATACACTGGTGAAGCTCAGTGGCCACGATGCAACTGAAGCCAAAGTCAGCTCATGGTTCGCTGGAAAGAGATCATTTGTAGGAGAGCCCATATTTGTACCGAGGTCCAATGTTGCAAAATCACCAGACAGCCCCGATTTCCGGGAAGATGACGGCTACTTGCTCACAATTCAAGTGAGTACCCAAATTATTATACATTTCATGAAATGCTTGGCCCAAATTCATAATTCTCTAGGTCATAAATTGAAAGCTATACTTTTTCAGCACTTGGCAGATGTCGACTGCCGGTCCCGGGCGAAGCTCAATTACTTATTGCTTCATTTCAAAACACGTATTTGAGTTCAATTTTAAAATTTGAAGGAGAAATATACATATTCATTTATGATTAGAATATGTTTGCCTGCGTAATTTGACTGGTTCTGAACTGGAAAGTTGTCTGATCGGATGAGAATGAGACAGAAGCATCGGTAGGGAAGCAAGTTGAATGGGGTTGGGGGTTGTTGAGTGATGGGGTGATTGCAGTACGCTGCAGCGGAGGAATGTTGCTATTTCGTAATACTGGATGCACAACGAATTGGAAAGCAAGATGCGCTTGTTGCCCGCTTGCGCTTACCTGCTAAATACGCGTTTCCTTTTGGCTTCCACGGGTTTTGGACAGATCTAGATGAATATGTTCAATCAGCTGCATCAACGAACACGAATTAACAACAGTTCCGCCGAATAGCACTGATTTCTCATCCTTGTAATTTTTCTACACGAGTAGTTTTTTATTTCCAACTAAACATTCCAAGAAAAAAATCTTTCGTCTAGTAAATTGGCTGACACTAGTTGGACCCATTGTGATTCATATGTCCATCGCAATTTCTAATTCCAAATTTACATGCTACACCCATGATTCAAATTTGGGTATAACACATACAATTTGTTTTTCTTCAATAGGGTATGTACAAATCTATTCAAATCAATTTGTTGGATTCAATTCCAAAGTAGAATTACATTAGACAAGTTTTCATCTGAACATGCAGACTACATTTTAGTGCCCAAACTAATTTTTTCTCTATACATTGAATTGATTATAATGCAAAACTATGGCTTTTAAAAGACTATGATCTTATGTACTACACTTATCATGTGTTGAATGAGAGGGAGACATGTATTATCACATTTGTAATGTGAACCCAAATTGACATTGTTATACTTACTTTGGAAAATGACTAAAATTGTGCTACTGATGGAGCATATTATTTTTTAAGGATTTTGACCCAAGTTTACCAGTCAAGCTTTTGAATGTACATGCAACATGGCTTCAAACTTAAGTTCAGATTTTACTTTGTATTAATCATCATTGTCCATCCACAATCTTGTTAGTTGACCAAGTAGATTATGTTAAGGAGTTAACATTAACCAAATCATCTTTTTCTTTTCACTAATTATTTCATATTATCTAAAACATGTTATAATATCTTGGGATGAAAGCACACCATTCAAGATTGTTGTCACATTGTTTTTTTTTTTCAGGATATTGACATGTTTGAATTTCAACCATGTCATTATTATACAATATTTTTATAATATTTTTAAATATCATGGTAGGTCAAAATCCAAAGAAGGGTGAAAACATGGTTAAAAAAGTTAGGGGTGCCAAAGTAAATGTCTTTTTCTAAGGATTGCATCTGACACGTGTGTCATTTTTTTGTTGGTTTATAATTTTAAATATAATTACATCTTAAATATAAATACATTTTGATTACAAATTGATTTTGTATCATATATATTATGCATTCATGCCCTCTATTACATAAACATGAACAACCTTTGTTAAAGGTACACTTTCAAAATCCATAATTTTCAAGGTCTAAAGCATTTTTGAACCAAATGTGTTCAAATTAGTTATAAATTGTTTTTTCATTAATTCAAGTTTTTTTGCCTTTCTAATCATCAATATTAAAATCTTTTTCAATTTTCAAAAAGAATGGTGCACATTTGGTAGAAAAAAGGATGTTTGAAAAAAAACAAAAACTATCCATTCTTGAGGTTTTAGTGGTTTCAACATGCAAAAACATTTCTTATTTGTGTCAAGCTTTGAGTGTATACTTTTTCAAACATACAAAAATGCAATTTAAGGAGTGTCCACTCACTTGGGTGGCTCCAAGTTGATTGTGTTTTTACCCTAAAATCAAATGTCAAACAAATAATATATTTTTATTTCATATGATGTGATGTTAAAATATGTTTGTGCAAAAAAAATTGTATGTCACAGTGTATTAAAAATTATGAATATATTTTTAAAATGATTAAAATGATTTTTAATTTTTATGAAATTTGTGGTATCTACTAAACATTGTGATTTCATATGATTGGAAAAAATCTATGACCCATGTCAAAAGTTGAATAATTATTATATCACAAGGTAAAAACATGGTCAAAGTAGTCACCCAAGTGAATGGACACTCCTTAAAATTGCATTTTTGTATGTTTGAGAATCACTTGAGGGAAACATAATAGTTTCGATTGACATAATGTTTTTTGGAATATTTTACATTAATTGCAAAGTTTATTTGCTCAAAGCTTAATATAAATCAAAAAATAATTTGCATGTTCAAAACATTCAAACCTCGAAAATGAACAATCTTTGGTTTCTTCAAACATCTTTTTTTTCTACTAAATGGACACCAATTTTTTTGAAAATTATATAGGATTTTAACATTGATGATTAAAAGGGCAAAAGGATTTTAATTGATGAAAATTAATTTTAAAACTCATTTGAGCAGATTTGGTTCAAAAATGCTTTCGACTCTAAAAATTATGGATTTTGAGAATGTGGTTTTAATAAAACAATGTTCATATTTATGTTATAAAAGGCATGAATGCATAATATAAATGATATGACATCAATTTGTAAAGGTGCAAATGGGATAACACAAACCAAACCTGCATGCTTTTGTGATTGCTTTTGGAAAAATATTTTTAAACTATTGTTAAAAAATTTTGAAAAAAATCTTTTAAATTTTTTTAATAAAAAATTCATTTTATTTTATTAAAATTCATGTCAAATTTTTGATGAAAAATGTCAATTTTTAAAAAAAATTTGAAATCCTTTTACAAATCCTTTTATTACTTAAAAGCAAATGTTATATTGTTTAATGCGTGTTTTTTAAAATATATATTCATTTGATTAATTTCAATTCAATTCACATGTTCCCTTGATATACTAAAAATACAACTATATAAACAAATCTTGCAATTTCAACATCAAATTAAATTATGCATTTAAAACATGAAAAAACCAAACAAATGTTACACTTGCTATTGTAAGTGTTATTATGATTACACCCGTAATCAAAATGTATTTATACATAACATGCAATGTTAAATTGGGTATTCAAAATTAAAAAATTAAAGCTATAAACCAACACAAAAATGACACATGTTACATTTTGCCCTTGGAAAATGATTTTTACCTTGGTGCCCCTTGGCTTTTATTATCGTGTTATCACCCCCAAAAATGAGTTTTTTTCAAAATGATGACTATACATATTATGCATAAATTAATATTTTGATAAAAAATCAATTTCAAATAGAAGATGATAAGAAATGTGAAGTGAGTCATTTAAAAAATTCCATTTGAATGTTTTTTGGGTTGACCAATTCAAACAAAAACCTAATGTAATCTAAAACAAGAAAAAAGTTATGTTATATTACATATACCATAAACATACCCATTATTTCTTGAATTTAATATTTAATTTTAAAAACTCAAATAATTTTAAATAGTGTTAGCTTTATGAAAATTAAAATATGAAGCTCAAACACCAAAAATGAAACCCAAAATTAAATGCAATACATTTGGGAATTGTATATTTTATGCACATGTCATGAAATTGCCCAAGTTGGCGTCCTATAATGTGCCTTCACCCCTTGGTGCCATGAAATTATAACATGGTCATTTAATTATGACCAAAGTTTTTTTTCAAATTCTTCAAGTAGGTGCACTAGCTAGGATCCTCAATAGTAATTAATAATAAATGACAACCACATTGGTGAACAAGTAGATTTTTTTGGAATCATTTTAGTTCTAGTGATCCGTAGGAACACACTATTTAAATTTGGTGACTTCCAACCTTCTTTTCAAGATATGACAAGTTTTCTTCAAAAATTCCAAAAAAACCTGTTGTTAGATTTGCCAACCCTATCTTTTGTTGCCAAGTTGCAAAAATTTGCCAAAAACAAATGTTGATTGTGGCCATTGAATACAATCCCAATAATGAATTTAATAAACATTTAAAAAATTATAGCTAATAATTGGTGACACAAAGTTAATCCTCTTTGTCAAAAACAACAATCTAAATTTTAGTTTTTCAAATTGCAACTAACCCATTCATGACAGACACTAAACAATGGAACGTTAGTCTTGATGTAGTTGTAAGATAATGCCCAACAAGAAAATAATACTAAGTTTTTATTATTATACATAATTTATGATTAACATTTTAATTATCTTTTTTACATAATATTTCTAAGGATAACTAAACGATCCAGTGGGTTAAAATCTCCCTTTTCAATCAAAGGGTTTATTTAAGGTTCAATATTTTTTTTCAAACTTTTTTTTTCATGAACGAAATGGATGAAAAAAATAGATCTCTAGTGAACTTCTTCAACCTAAATGTCTTGGAGAGAAAGACATTTTCCTTAAGGAAAAGGAAATAAAATGGTAACCCTAAACATATTCCCTTGAGGAAAAGGAAACAAAATGATAACCCTAAGGGAAAAGGTGAGCAACTTCATGTGGAAAAGAGGGGACTAAGAGCATCTCCACCGGTGCTCAGTATGTCACGCTCGATAATAAAATTAAATGTCTAAGTTTATCTTCTTTTTTATTGGGTAACCCCACCAATAAAACTAGAACTCCCTATATGTGGGGACCACTAATAGCAAACCACCTGAACCAATCATCATGATCGACAAATCAGAAATACTGAGCCATAGTCATGTCCAATTTATTACACTTTTTTTTTTTGAGGTGCATGACTGTGTTGCGCCTTTCACCAGCCAAGGCAAGCTGTACGAATTTGGTGCAAAAAAACCAATTTCATGAGCTAAACCAGCACATTTTGACATTTTCACAATAAACTTTACTATTTGGAGTCACATATTGAGCACCATTGGAGATGCTCTAAGTTGCCTTTTGCTCCAGGGAGAAAGGGAATCTCCTTTTCCGCAAAGAAAGGGGATTAAGTTGCGTTTTCCTTAAGGGAGAAGGGGAGTTGTTTTTTCCTTGTGGAGAAAGGCACTAAATCAGAAAAATGAAAGGGGGGTTGCCTAAGGGGCCTAAATTGCTTTCTCCCCCTAGGAAAAATGGAGTTACCTTTTCCTCAAGGAGGACTGGAATTGCTAAGGATTAAGTTAGCTTTTCCCCAGAGGAGAAGGGGATTAAATTGCCTGAGGGAGCAATTTTTGTTAAAAAACAAATTCCCAAATGTTTCACAAGAAAATGTAAGGGATAAACTTTGTTCAAATCAAATATTTATTATATCATTTGAAAGCTTTTGAAGTACAAGTGGAAAAGGGGACTTGAAAAATTTAATCGTTAATTTCTTTTTTGTCATAACTTTTAACTCATAGCTTCAATTCAAAAATGCAAAATCATTTTAAATATTGAGACTTTGAAAGATTTTTCAATGATATAAAAAAATTTGATTTAAACAAAATTTAACCCTTATATTTTTTTGTCAAACATTTAAAAACTTGTTTCCCAGGGCAACTTGTCCTTTTTTTTCTTAGAAAGTTGCTCCCTTTCTCCTCAAGAAAGTTACTTCCTTGGAGGAACATGGTCCAATGAGAAAGGGACTTTCCTCAAGGAGGAGACTAAATGTCCTTTTCTCTTAGGGGTGAAACTCTTTTAAAATGTTCCAGACAAAACAAAAAGAGGCTTGTCCTTACTACAGTTCTTTTTTCTTCTATATTTTCATCCCAATCAAAACTAATGAATCAAAAAGTGTGAAATATTTCATAAATATCAATTTTAAATCATTATAATCATCCAAAAATGTGTTTTTACATGAGAGAAAAAGACTAGAGAAAAAATACTAAAAAGATGATGTTATGTCACAATTTTATTACACCTTAAAAATTTTGAAACCCCAAAACATCTAGTTTAAAAATATGCTCAGAGATTTTATTTTTATTTTTGTAATCCATTTCATTTATAGAAGAAAAATAAAATCTGAAAGAGAGATCTAACTTTGAACCCTTTGGTAGAAGGGGGAGATTTTAGCCACTCAATCACTTTTTTTCCTTAGTAATATTGCATAAAAAAATAAATTAAAATGTTAATCATATTTTTGGTACTAAAAAAACTTTTTGAATTTTTTTTTTTGTTGGACATTGACCTACAACTAGGTTGAAATCGAGCCACATTTAATTTATTGCTCGTGTTTAGTGTTTGCCCCCTCTCACTAGATCCCATGCTTGGACTTTACTTGACACTAATGGGGAGGGCCAATGTTGTTGTATGTTTAACTATAATTCGAAGTCCAAAGTCCAAACTGGAGATGCAGAATAGCAGCTAGAAATGTGACAAAATGATCATGACTCCAAGTCCAAGGTTTTTTGTGGGCAGAAGGGCCAAAAAGGATCCAGAAGGAGTGCTAATGCCCATGACTCCAAGTCCATGATTTTTTGTGTACAGAAAGGCAAAAAAGGGTCCAGAAGGAGTGCTAATGCCCAAGGCTGTTTTTTGTCAGACCATAGGTCAAACGCAAAAGTATGTAGTGGATTCAAGCAACTTAGCAACCACAAGTGCAGTATAATGATCACAAATACTCCAAAAAAAACTTGCAAACAAATAATTTTAACCCCAAGTAAGTAAGGAATGAGAAATTGGAATAGAAAGTTGAAGAGAAACCTTTTGCACATAGGCATGTACAATAACAATACAAGTCAAGTTGTATAGGTATTTGACAAGTAAAAAATTTCAAAACCTATTAGAGTTTGAGAACTAGTTCAAAGCTGCAGCTTGGGGGTGATGGCTCACTGCTATAGCCCCTTCTGGGATGCTGGACCACAAAAGTGTCCTGGGTTCAAACCCAATGGTGTTGGAAGACCAAGATTGCATACCTAGTAAAATTGCACCCCCAAGTCAAGCTCATTGGTCATCTCTCAATTGAACTTACTAGGTGGACTTGAACTGTAAGTACTGAAGTATCCCGGTACTTATGAAGATATATTGAAAATATTGTGGGTACTATGTATTCACAGCACTTTGTAATGTCCTGCCAAAAGATAGACATGTTTATCAATGAACATGTTCAGCAATTAAGTTTGTCATCCAACAATCCCATGTTCAACAATGCACTTCTAGGAGACCTATGAATAGGCTATGATGTACACACCAAAATTTGAGCTTTGTTGTTGCAAGAACCAAAATGAATGCATTTTCTCTCCTGCCCACTAGACAGATGCAAACAATAAAACCGATGAGGGATGGGATAAGGTCAGCAGGGCTGGCATATACAGCTGTGCTCAACTGAACAAAGAACACGACAACTAAAAAGAATGCATACGTCTCCTTCCCCTACTGGGGCGTGAAACTAATACCGTCTCAGGAAAGGGACCACGTTTTCTGTTTTCTGGCCTGGTTGTGGGTCATTTCCTTTGTTCCTTGTTCTCCCCCTCTGTTGGGTGTTTTGTCTTTATAAAGTTTGGCAGGGTTTCATCACGATTATGTCTTCCACAAAAGAGCTACCATCAATCATACAGTACTAGAGGATGGGCTGTATATGGCGGATTCTGCCAGGTACGCATGCTCTGGGTGAGACCATTTGGGTGTGAGACCATTTGGTTGAGCTTACCGGGCACCAAATACAGCGCACTCTTTGGTGTTAAAGGCATGGGCTTCACTGTAGTTCTGCAGAATTAGCCACGCAGGCCAATTGGCATGATTGAAGACTCTAAAAGAGGGCCTAAAACAGCTAACCTGAAGGTTTCAAGCATGAACCCCATGTACCCAAATCCAACTCAGAGACCCCATCATCAATCACTCACTTACAAGATTAGAGAAACACATAATCAGCTCAGGGTGAGGGTTATTTCAGGTGTTGGCCAATTATTGATTCTTGGGTAGGTTATCATAAAAAGTTTTAAAATTTAAACTTGTCGATTATCAATGTCAGAGTAATATCTTTGGTTATAAACTTATTGAGTTATTTTTTGGACTAGTAATCATTGGTTATGTATAAGGGTCAGTTCTCAAATACCCAGTTGAGAACCATTGGTTTTACTTTCAGTTTTTTTTTAAATTAACTGTTTTTTTTTTGCTGTTTTTCTTTTTTCTATCATAAAAAATGTTTAGGATTTTAGGATTTATAACTTATCTGGATGATAACCAGGTCATCTGTGTAGGTTATTAACATTTGGAAATGCAATACTAGACAGGTAGGTTATTTACTGGGTTTTTAAAAAATCAATACCTGGCTGGTAGGTTATGATACCCAGATCTGGACCTGGCGAGTTACCTGGGTCAAAAAGCAATAACCAGCCAACACTGATTATTTCAGTAATGAATGGTTCCCACCAACCACACAATGGGCCCATACAGTGGACCTTCCTGTCGCCTTGCTGTAAAAGCTCGTTGGGATGCAGAATGGTCCCTAGGGGGTGCCTTGTCTAGTACCTAATGGGCAGGTAGGAAAGAAAACCCTCACCCATGGATAAAGTCCAGGTCCTTAAATCAGATTATTCCGTGCTCCACGTATGATCTGAGGCCGGTCTTGCCCCCAATTTGTGTGTGTGTGTATATATAACAGCTCTGATACCCGCCGGGGGTTTGGACTGAAATCTGATACCCGCCCCCCTCATGGGTGAGAACTTGGAGGTCGTAGCTACGAGCCGGTTCCCTGTTCCCTAAGTGCTCGTTCCCTCATTTTCACAGTGGAAGCCTAGGGTTTTAACGGCTCTCAACATCACCCACTAGAGCGTACGTTGTGGTATGTGACCGTTAGTGGACGGTCAAAGCTGACCATTGAATTCCATCTTGGGTACTTGGACTGCTGTGGTAACTGACTAGTTAGTGCGGGGATTAAGACGAGCTTGCGTTTCACTGCGTTCGTGTATTTAATATTTGCCTCGTCTCTCTCGACTAATTCCGTTCGCCAGAGTATATCCCCGTCCTGCATTCCGGTGAGCGAGTACCGATTGATTCTTGCTCGACCGGTCCAATTCTGCCACAACTCGACCGGTCTACTTCTGCTGCAATCCTGCGAACAGAAGGCGGCAACTTCGGGAGCCGCCTTTCCGTATGAGAAAATTGCTGGCGTCAGAATAATATGTGGCGCCTTCCAGAAATATTGGTACTACTTTGTTGACTCGAAAATTGCCGAATCCTTTGAGTTGGACTCCGATTGAAGTCTTCATTTGTTTGTTTTCACTTATTTCTGCGATTTCTGGGACACGCTTGCGGCAATACAAGAGTTTTTTAGTGTTTCCTACTTGCGAATTGTGTTTACCCCCCCCCCCCCCCCCCCCCCCCCCCCCCCCCCCCCCCCCCCCCCCCCCCCCCTACCCACCGCACCCACACCACACACCCTACAAGGGGTGGTGGGTTTTTCCGGGGGCTTTGTTTTAACGGGGGCGCGGGGGAGGGCCGATCTGGGAAAAAAAACGCCCCGCCGAAAAATTTTCCTTTGTTTTTGGGGGGGGGGGGGGGGGGGGGGGGGGGGT
>Ga0116228_10001453_pt1 | contig 19720 bp, 11 predicted proteins | sample S1TSphfallax_2_FD_89694 | JGI IMG/M metagenome (GOLD analysis project Ga0116228, IMG submission 89694) | Host-associated microbial communities from peat moss isolated from Minnesota, USA - S1T2_Fc - Sphagnum fallax MG | ecosystem: Host-associated > Plants > Peat moss > Unclassified | place... | reverse complement strand
TGTAACAGTACAGAGTCAACTAGCCATGGAGAGCAACATAGACCCAGACGGACCTGAGCTTCCTGGCCTTCACTACTGTAGCTGCTCACCTTCACTCTAATTAGTCCACCGAACACCTGGATGCACAAATGACTGATCTTTCTACAGAAAACATTCCTTCTCAAGACAAGATTAACAAAACAAATCACAGAGTGTGGTTCCCTAAGCTTTGAGTCATATTAACACCTCACGAAGTACATCTTGGCTGCTCTATATTGTGCCTCCCTAGGATCCCGCAGACTAACACCACCAAAACCAAGCCTTTCTTGCATCCTACATGTTGATCTCAAGCGGAGATTGCAGCAGCTGAGCCACCAGACCTGCGCAGCGGAAGAAGATCAAAAACAGCTAGACCACTGCAATCCTATCTCTAAGATCCCCCATCATCACAAAACCTTCAGTCCTTTAAAGAATCCGTTTCCTCCTTCACGATTCCCCCTGTTCACTCCAAAGCTTCCCACTCAAGCTTACCATGCACCTTCACAAGATCCACGCTTCCCAAAATTAAAACACAACCGCTTCCATTAAATCCCTCCTTTTTGGCGGGTTTAATTCCTTAAACCCTTAAACAAAAGATCAGAATCCAGAACCCAGTGGCCGAGATCAGGTAAGTGTTCGATCACCCCACAATCGGTCACATTCATACCAACATAACAAAAGTTATTAAATTTAAAATAATTTTGCTTTCTAAAATTAATTAAATTTCTTTTAATGATTTTTTCCACAAGAATTGAGAAGTTAAGCTCATTTTGACAAGAATAGTGTTGGGATGAGAGATCTTGGACCAATGGCACAAAGGCCCACTAGTGGTGGTGGCAACCTTATTTGTACTAGCAAAATCTCTCTAAAAAATGAAATAAAAAAATCAAAAAATTCAAAAATGAAGTGATTTTACAGTTTAGATGGTTTTGTTGAAAAACATTTAATAAAAAAAATTGATGGGTTTCTTTGTTTGGTTTCAGTGAGTAATCAAAATTATAACAATATGAAAAAAAATTGTACTTCATATCTGATTTATCGCCAGATTTGGCTAAATCTTCCCGTAGATGATTGCCACTTTGGCTGCATCAGCTACTTCATAAAAAAAAAACACATGGGTGGTCCCAAGGGTTTTCGAATGATGTAGCCACACTGGTGATTGTCCACAAAAGGGGCCACAGTGAACAAGCACCCACCAGTGCACCATCCACGGGATGCCCGTTATTACTCAGTTGTGGATGAACGTCAACTGAGTTAATATTTGGTTTAACCTTGGTAACCAATTCTGTAAGAAATAGGTCTCATATATAAGTAGATAGGTAGGAAAATAGGTAAAAACTAACTAAGTAGATGGTTTATATATAGATAAGGGCTGTTTCTACTACCTACCTACTAACAACCTATCAACTGAGCTAACCACCATGGTTAGTTATGGAAGTGGAACCCAACAGAAAACTGTTTCCCGACCACTTACCATCATCCATCCTTCATGGTGCGCTGGTGGGTGCTGGTTCACTGTGGCCCACAAAAGGAATTAGCCAAGTATGACTACAGTCCAGTGCCGTGTTTCTTTTTCTTTTCTTTTGATATCAAAATTTTGTTGCAATTTAACAAAAAACATTACCAAAATTAGTCGAATTTATGCCAGGAAAAAAAAAATCTCAAAAAATTTCCCAATTTCTTTGTTGAAAAATGGTGAAATTTCACCAGGAAAAAAAACACTGGGACTCCAAAGAGAAAAGTAAAAAACTTTAAGAACCCTCCTATTATACTTTGGTGACCTACTGAAAACCACATCTGAATATGGTTAATTCAGACACATTCTTTTCCTCAAAATATGGCAACATAGTCACATTTTTTTGGCTTACATAGACATATACGGATTTTATTTATTTTTGTCTTGGTGGTGCGAAAAATTAAAATTCACCAAGAAAAAACATTGGGTGGTGGAGGAGGGGGTGGTAGTGCTACTCTGGTTGGCACATCCATGTCCCTCCAGCAACAAACTAATTTCCAAAAAGCAAAGAAAGAAAACTGCATTGAACCTGGATGATTCCCACCACTTATTACTATACTTCCCATGTGGCATGATTGAGTAGGTGGGCAGATTCTTGCACCATATATGTAGTAGTGGTAGGTCTGATCACACACACAAAAGGAAATTTGCTTTGCTCTCCTGGAATTGTATGGACTGTTGCAAGTTTCTTGTCTTGAATGACTTGAGGAATTCATGTCCTGGAATTGTATGGATTGTTGCAAGTTTCTTGACTTGAATGATTTGAGGAATTCATGTCGTGATGATTGTTGTTTTGTTGCATGTCTTTGATTGTTATTTTGTTCTCTGCTACATTGGAATTGTGCTGGGTTTTACGTCAGGAATCATAGATGGGATAATATAACTCCCTCTGACACAACAAATTTTGAGCTCCTTTCCAACTACTTTGTTACACTTTCCAACTCCCCAGGTGCTTGCTATAAAAACATACACTTGGTGTGCTTGTTTGGAAGTGTGCAATTGGAGCTTCAATTTGTTTGGTCAAGTCAAAATCCAACATTATTCAAATTCTTTGATGCTTCCACCATATTCCCTTTCAGAATGAATGAAACTTTTGTTGCAAGCAACTAACTTGATGGTTGCAAGCAACTACTTACAACGACCACCATCCTCCGTATTTCTTTCCCGTGCTCTAATTCTTAAATTTTGAGTTTTGGAAAAAAGGTCAGAGCAAGGAACAAGAAACCCTCGATGAGCCCACCACCCAATCAAACTTTTGACATCAACCAGAGCTGCTATGACCAGGGTTTTTCTTTTCAAATTTCTGAGGTATGTAGACTGGCAATTATCCAGAAGAGGAGTTAGCCAAATTTGGCTACAGATCAGAGAGAAAAGTAGCAACTTTTTGAAACCCGGATATATACTTGCAACATACAAGAACCTATGTCCATATATGACACACTCAAATTTTTTTCCTCAAAATATGACTACTTATGGCCTTTTTTCCCTAGAAAATCCTTTGGACAGGTCACAACCCCCCCTTTGTCTTGTGACTAAGTGGCAAAAAATTGCCACAAAAAAAAGAGACAAAATAAATTTGGCTGAAAGTTTGGCTAGACAACATATTTTTGACCTACCATGGTGCTCAACTTGATATACTTACACCACCCATAGGCTTTGTTGGCCCTTGTGTGATGAAGCTCCAATTGCACACTTCCAAACAGCCAAGTGTGTTTTTATTTTCAGGGTTTGTTGCAAAGTGGATGTTCAACTAAATGATGCACAGCTTGGTTTTACTTTCAACAACACAAATTTTCATCAAGTTTTGGTGGACAATTTGTAGTTAGTGCAAAACTATGGAAAACCTCCAATTACTAAATCTTATAATAAATTCATTCTCAAACATTTGAGAGGGGGAATCTTGCAATACCCATCCCTACCATCATCAAGTTTCATTACTTGTTGAACTTAATGAAACTCTTCTTGCATTTTAGGAATGGACCAAGGAAAGATTGTCACTTTTGAGACAAAGGTATCAAAAGTTGGTGAGCAAACGGGTGAATACAATAGGCTATCTCTTTTTGTGGAAATAGTACAAAACAACAAATGCTAACATGTCAACACTTCAAGTCTTCTATCTCCTCTCAAGGGAAATATGGCAATCATTCTTCAATCTTGAATGTTTAAAGTTGCAAATGATTGTATTCCTCAATAACCTTTATTCCGCAAAACACAACAAATGAAAACTCAAAAACAAGGAAGACAAGGGGAAAAACCAAGGAAGAAGATCCACAAGAAGGGGGCCTAATGAAGAGGTCTTCAAAATTTAGTGCCTCTACCTACTCCTTGTAACATATCAGGAGTAGGTAAGGGAGGTATTTCTGCGGGAAGTGATGAAACCAAATTCAACCATGACTCACACAAGATGCTTGCCTCTTTTGGAGAGCAATGGGAACCCATTTGTTGGATGAAGGTGATGAGATGATTGCATTTTTGGGAGAGCAATGGAAACCCATTTGTTGGATGAAGGTGATGAGATGATTGCATTTTTGGGAGAGAAATTGAGACCCATTTGTTTGAGTGAAGGTGAGGGGATGAGAAAGGAGAGAGGTGAAACAAAAATTTGAGACCCATCAATCATACAACTCTCAAGCTTGTGACCCACATATTCACCACATCTTTCCAAGGTCGATCAATATGGTATTCTCATGGGAGAGATAGCCAATAAACTAGACTTTAACACACATCATCAATGGGACCTCTCTCCTACTTACAGGCTTATCATGCAAATATACTTCTCTTATTTTCACCCCATCATAAAGAGCACCCATAGTCAATCATACACAAATGTAGTTCAATCCAATGATCAGTTAAGTATTATTGTTGTTATTAGTCATTGCTGACTTAAACACCAGTTTAGACCTAATTACTTGTGTAACTAATTGTGGGGATTTCCCGCTTTTCTGAACATATTCTGGGGGAAAAGAGTTTTATATGAACACAATATACATGAGCATAATCGAGCCCAAAAGTTTCCTAGGTTATATAGTTTTGGTAAATTATTCAAAAATCCAATCTACCAGAACGTGAAGATTTACACAGTTCCAAAGAGAACAGAAAATTTGTCTTTTTGGAAACCTCTAATCTTTGAAGATGGTACATCCTTGAAAAATCCCAGCAATGTAAGTATATAACACAACATTATGTTTCAAACATTTAAGATCGGGAAGGGTAGCTATGAAAAATAGATCTGGTGAGCACACCACATTCCATACAGTTCCCTAAAGGGATAGTTTGTAGTACATTGGAGTATTGTTTGTGAAACTTATATTAAAGAACCCAACCCTAATTACCTTGGTTGGTTTAAAAGACCACTAATGAATGGGACCATGTTCTTAGAGACATATGGTTTTTGAGTAAGGATTGGAGAAAATTTGAAACAATATTTGAAATTGCACATCTAATGCTTATATATATATATATTGTGACTCATAGTAATTAGTTGTGGGAACCATCAACATTTTGACAATCCCAAAATAGATATGTTGTACTCTAATTTGGGTTGCTTATGTAGGTTACAAGAGTACAACTTAGGGCATAGGATAGGGGATAAAGTGACTGGCAACTACTTTGGGATATCCAAGGAGCACCTCTCATTGGACATGCTTGACATGCAAACAGCTGTGGGAAATCAAATCACACCCACCCAAAAGGAAAAGCCCATGTCCCATCTCCCCTCCCACAAGGAAAAAAAGCTAACCTCCTTGGGTGCTTGCTTTATTCCGCCCTCTATTTTTTACCATTTTTTTGCATAGGCTAATGGCAAGGGTTGAGAGTATGAGTGTACATAGAGATGCCACTTTTCAAACCAAGGAATTGTCAAAGGAACCACTTGGAAACAACAAGGGGCAGCTATATGATGGGGGTGACAACATGAATCTGCAATGTTCAAGAATGAATTCCCACCAAGCCACCTTTCTTAAAATATGCTATAGAAACGAAAGCAAACTAGTCTTTGGCTTTGTTCCACAATTTAATACTTATATAACTTCACACGCCCAAAATCTTGCAAAGCATCAGCTGATTAGTCCAATAGTTCCACACTCACATTGCTTTCATAATTTGTATCATCTGAAGTCTAGCAGAACACAAGTCACATGCATGTTCAGAAAGGTGGTACAAACTTATGGTGGGCGTACTTCTTTATTCATGCTTCTTTTAATTAGTGAGGGGGTGCACCCATAGTTTGTTTTTTTTCTCCCCCAGAAGGAGCAATTTGATTAGCCCATCAACAAAAAATTTAGAACATTAGGCACTCCCCCAACGGAGAAGCCTAAAGATGCCTTTTACCACATGGGAACATGCCCAAACAATATGGGATTAAAAATGAGGAGTCATTGGGAACATCTTGGGAGCTTCATAGGAACACATTGGGAAAACCCCCTCCCCCACCCCCCCCGCCCCCCTTCACAAAAACCCAAAAGAAAAAAACTAAACCTTTAAACCTTCTCATTGGCTGCATGAAGTTTATATTTCTGAAATAGTATGTCACCATTTTCAACAAAGATTAATACCCCCATTATAAGTTGGGGGTACTTATTTTTAATGGACTATGCATTTGTCTTCAAGATTCATTTGTATATTCATCACACTCTAGGATTTTATTGCACAAACTAGGAGGTAAGACATTAACTAGAAAGTGTATACCCTAGTACCTAGTCCAGTTCCACACTAATTATGTTATTTTCAGAAATGTTGAAATTTTCACCCAAAAAAATTCAAGCATTCTTTCTGAAAGAAACTAAAGAATTTGATAGAACATTTGAGAATATGTCATTTGTTGAAATGGAATCCTGAAAATTAATTAATTAACTGACAAACAAGTGTCAAAGTCGCCAAGGTATTACAATAGTATAAGTAACATCCTTGAATCATTCAATGCATCAAGTATAAGGCAATGGAATAGGGTTTCATATATACATGCAATACAAATTGCTGTAAAGTGGTCTCTTATGCCTTTCTCCAAAAATAAAGCACCCAAAACTCTTATTCAATCTTCTTAACATACAACATTTGTCTATTATTTAATGTAGGAAGTTATAATTGAAATGATCATGGTATTGCAATCAAATGGCATGTAGGTCTGATGACAAATCCCAATTTTTTAGAAATAAAAACATTATATTCATCCCTTTTATGATTTTTTCTAGAACACCAACTAATTTATAATAATTATTTTATTTTTTACTATTATTCAACATGACCTAATCAAGCTAAATGAAATAATAATAATATTGGGTACTTTTTGCAGCAGGGTGCATGCAAGAATGAATGAATCAAAATGTGGCAAGAAATTACCACCATTTTAGTTTTTAAAGAATGATTTTTCTTGTGAGTTAGAGTTAACTAAAGGGTTTCCCATAAATTCCTTGAACATCTCTTTCATTTGATTTAGAGCCAACATGTGTACATAAGGATAATTCAAAAACTTTAGCTGTAAAAATATTCTATGAAATTTTGAAAAACTTTTATTTTTTTAGTTTGTTAGAAAATCCATAAATAAAACTTTGCAAATGTTATCATGCAAAAATTTCCAAACCTATTTTTAAATATATTATCTAATCAAAATCAAGTCCTGAACAAACACATCATCAATCTTTAAACTATTTCAAAATATTTTTAAAATTATTATCAAAATTAAAATCTATAATTTTCAGTTTTGAAAGTTCATATCTCTTATGGTTTTCTTGAGTATGTAAATTTAAAAAGTGTATCAAATACATATTCAAATTGATATTTTTCAAACTAAGTCTTTGTAAACAAAATTTCAAATTCTAGTGATGAGTAATTGGAAGTGGTATATGGGGGATATTTTGGAATCCTTTGTATGATTGTCCATGGACCATTCCAAAGACAATTTCAGAAATAACTATCTCATTTTCTCTTCAATAATTATTTTTTCTTATTAACATTCTTAATAACTATCTGCTACCTTTCCGAATAACTATCTCCATTTTATAATTATCTCATTCTTTTTCCCTATCCACCAACATGGATATAAAAAAATAAATTAACAAGTGTTTTTTCATGTCCATAAAATGTATATTAATTTAAATTAAATTTGAAATTGACATAAATAATGATGAATTATTGAAACCATATGAAACCTATATATATAGTTGATAATCACCAGTAGTGTCCAACAGTGTGGAGCTCAAATTTATTAATCAAATATAATTGTTAGAATGATAACCACTTTATAAAATTTGTCAAATAGTCCAAAAATTAATCCACCCATTTTTTTCACATGTCCATGACAACAATTATTAAAGTTGGGCGTTGATATTTTAAAAGGAGAAATGCAAATGAAAGAATTTAGATTTGTTTCTTGTTGATTTCTTTTGGGGTGAGGTTGTTTGTGTGTTTTGAGTGACATATTTCACAAAGTGTATTTTGCATCTAATGAATTCGCACAAGATATAGACCCCATACCTCCTTGTGCAATATACTATGTCAAACATGAACATGTTGTTAACTTGGATGAAGCATGGGAACCTTTCCAATTTACTTCACTCCACTAAACACAACAATCCCAACCAAGTTTCTTTTTTTTGAGGTGCGAGATTTCATCAAAATGCAAACTCTTTGGGGGAGGGGGGGGGCTATGACCCTTACAAAGATTGTTTTCTGAACTTTTTTGAAAAAATCATAAAAAGTGTAGGGATTTCGAACTAGGTTCGTCACATTTAGAAGGCATGCTCCTCTAGGCCACCAAACAATTACAAGATTACAATTTTTTAATATTGTCCTACCTATCTTGTTGCCATTTAATTCTGGGATGCTACCCAAGGATGCAACATCAGATTATTATTATTTTTAATCACTAATCCCAACTCTTTGTTTCAAGAAATATTAAAACCAAGAAAACATTCAATAACTTGTAAAACTATGAAACCCACTTGCAAGAAAATTAATCATTCAAACCAATGATTCATAGCAAGCAACCAATGTTATTGGGGTAGGAAGTTGGGGTGCGAATGAGTGAAGTTGAAAAGCATTTAGTAGGCCCAATGCTATGAACAATGGTTCATTTATTATATGTAATATGAAATTTGCTCCGAGGAACACACCAATGCAATGCAAAACGTCCGAGTTTTTGCTTCCTGAAAGTCACACACCCTTCTTTGGTAAAATATCTTCGTTCAGAAGTGAATAAAGTTGGAACATTATTTAAAGCTTTAAAGACATCAATATGAACATTATTGGGAACTCCATTTGGAACATGGGAACTATCATTGTGAACATTGAAGAGAATCTCCAATCATTAGTGAAGAAAGAAATTTGATTGTGGCTTTACACTTGGCAACATATTATGCAATAAAGCTTGGTCTAGTCATAAGTCATAACCTTTCCTAAATAGGTATTACCTTTTAAGAAATTAGAATGAATAGTTTATAATAACACACATATATACATGTATGTAATCATTTCAAAAGGGCATTGTGACTTTACATTTTATTTGCCAACTCTTCTTTGTTTCAACTTCCTTTGATTCCCTTGAAATTATTTTACACTTTGCCGTAATTTTTTTGTGGTCAATGTTGCAACACATTGCAAGTGCTCATAAAGAGTTTATGAGCACTTCAAATTATTGATCTACTTACCTCATCATTTTTCTTTTCAGAATATTCCAATTTTGTTGTTGGGGTGTCTACAAAAACAAACATGAACCTTAATAGCAACAACCTTTGCTTGAATTGACACAAATTGCAAAACATTTCTTCAATCTGAGTTCATGTTTTTCATTTTCACATGGGAATTTGTTTTCAATCCAAAACAATAAAACCTAGTGTAATGTAGTTGAGATTTTAAGGCCATTTGCTGATGTCGCATACGTTTGTTGGTGGTGAGCAGGGCAGCTACGCTTCTAGTGTGCCTATTCTTATCACCCTTGTAAGGTAGGTTAAGGTCGTTAGCGAAAGAGGTAGGTAAGAACTTTGGCTATGTACGACATTTCCCACCTTTCACCCAACTACTACAACAGCCTGTACACAGGCCCAAGGTAGCCCATATTTACCTAGTACACATTCATGTTTGAGTTTCCCCTTTCCCAAATGGGGTTTTAACTTCATTCCCTAGTACCTGCCCTTTTTCTTGATCATATTGAATGCATGTTGCTACTAATTTGTAATAAGAGCCAAGTTCTCTAAAGTTTGAAAATGCAACATTTAGGTAACTACATGGTGGACTACAAATTTGTTGCAATCTCTAAACCACTATAAAATTCAATGACATCCAAGCCAATTAGAGCCTCTTGATTGGCTTCACTTTATATAGGAGTGGTTTTGTTCAGAAATCGTAAACAAAATAGTCTATGGTTATTGTGTAAAAGGTCTATTTTTTTCATCACATAGATCCATTTTTCTGTTTTTTGAGGGCATCTTTTCACCCCCATTTCTTTCATAAGCAGTCTATTTTTTATTAATGCTCTCTTGCTTTTGAGTGGGTTTTGTAGAAAGACTAACTTCAGTTATAAGATGTAAACTATGTAACTATTAACAAACTACCCAAGACATATTTATAACCAAGTCAAGTGGGTATATTGGCTATTATTACTACCTGAGAAAATGCAAGTCATGTGTGTGCTTCTTGGGGATGTACTTAGTACCTATCAGACATGACCATGCCTCTCTCTCTCTTCTTGCATATTGCACCCACACAGAGTTTTTAGTGTATTTGGATGGGCACATTATGAAAAGAAAATTGCCTCCACGAAAAGTGGTGAGGTTTTGTTTTTTGTGAAAACACCCCACCCTTGTTTTTCCTGTGATACCCATGATTTCTCATGCTATGTTGGGTGGGTATTACAGGAAAAGATTTACAAAAATAGTCTTCTGTTCGTGGTGATTTATGTTGGGTAATGCCCCGCTCCAAGAGAGTTACCCTACTCTTAATCAAGCAGGGGGGTGGGGAAACGGACAAGTCACCATAGGTGTCCTCCCCTACAGTGTATTTTGACTCTTGAGAACATTGGGACTCTTGGGTATTAGGACCCATAGGGTTTAACTTGGGAACGACTAATTGCTAAATGTATAGGGTAAAAGCCCAATGCTGCCCAAGTTCGGTGGAGGACAGACATTATTGTGTCCCCCAATATGTATTGGGTTCCAAGGAATTAGCAAAATTAGTCAAATTTACACTAGAAAAAAAAACCTTAAAAAAACCCCAATATTCTCTTCAACCTTTTGGTCCAAAAAACCACAAAATTTTGTGGGTAAAAAAAGTGGCACTGATTGGCAGCATTATAACAGAAAACTTGAGCCTCAAAACACACACACACACACACATACGGTGCATTATACACTACACACTAGAAACACAAATTTACTCTCCTTGGCTTTCGTTGTTTTTGTGCTTGTGTTGCACCAATTGCTGTTGGCCGTTGGGCGGAGGAGGAACGTGAGGAAGAGGAGGAGGAGTTGTAGTGGGGAGAGTTGGGATGACGCGTGTTGGTGATGTGGTTTGGTGTGATTTGGGTGCGAGCATATTCTTGTGTCTCGTGGACTACTGCTTCGACAACGAACACGCTCTAGGTTGGATTGAAAAAAACACTAAAAATCTTTTGGTTTGCTTTGCATTTTGTGTTTGGACTTTTTTTTGTTGTTTTTTGGTTTGTCTTTTGGGTGTTCTTTGTTTAGGGAGTTTTGAGTTCCGCTGCTACCCATTGCTTGAATCTTTTGTTTGTGTTTTTCTTCGGTGTGGTAGTATGCACAAGTGCATTGAAAAGGGGAATAGGGAATTGTGGGGGCACATGTTTGGTTGATGATGACACTCGTGAGAGGATGTGTTTTTGTGTGTCTGTGTGTGTGTGTGTGGATGGATGGGTTGGTGGGAGGGGAAAAAGAGAGATTGAAAGAGGTTGAGAGAGAGAGAGAGAGAGATGGGTCTCTCTTGGATCCAATCCCAGTGATGGGTTTTGGGTGTGATGTGTCTTGGGACTTTTTTTATGTTCCTTTTAGATTTGTGAATCCAGCAGACTTTGTGTCAGCTTTCGACCAGAATGACCGTGGCTCTTTAGTAGAGTCTGTAATGTAAGTTTAACGATGGCTGTGAAGAGAGAGGATTGCCTGTTTTTGTGGAGATTCATCACAAGGGTTCTTTTTTGAGATTATTCCCTGCTTTGGATAGCAGTTGCAACATACAAATTTCTGGATCCACAGATTGTGTGTCCACATTTTTGCTTCCTCTGTGTTGTGGGTGACTCTAGATTTTGGGCCCTTCTATATGTGCACCACCACCGAGTGTCTATCTCTTGGAGCATGGAAAATTCTCTGAATGTGATTTGGGGTCTTTCTGCTGGTATTACACAGTCTAAAGCCTGCTATCTCCCCGTGCAGTTCTTCTCATTAGGGGTCCCCATCCCCTCCTTCCACTGCCTGGACTTTGTGGGGGATGCGTGATGATGGTGATGTCCTACAAATATGAATGTTTAGGTTCACCAGATTTTCCATATAATTGGACTCTCTGCAATGATCAAAGAGTCCAAATAACCTTCAACACTAGTGTTGGATCTGTAGATCTTGTGTGTGTTGTGATTCTCCTTTGAGATCATGATTTGCTGACACCTTTTGCTCATTTTCTCCTCTGTCGGGTTGGATGGCAAGTAGGTCTCCCACAGGATATTCAAAACTGGAGGAGGTTTACAGGAGATAGTCTAATTTTCACATCTCTAGTTGTAATGTGTGTGATTGCTGTGTAAATGTTGCATTGCAAGGTCAATGTGTTCACACATGCTTGCATCTCTGTTTTGTTGTGATCACATTTATTAACAGTAGTGACATGATTGGGATAGCATGTTTGAGGCATGACCATCTTGTTCTATTCATTGAACCTGCAAACATCTGCTTTTGATGTGAGTGACATTACATGATGTACTTCTGTAAACTTTAGAAGAGGGCTTATCTGCTTGCATACTTTGTGTGCAGCAATGAAGAAACAGCAGAACCTGAAGATCTAGCAGAAGAGAACACTGCTAGGGAGTTGTTTGCATAGATCAAGGGAGCAGAGTGCCACAGAAGTCAGGGCACTTAAGGGGGACTTGTTACAGAAGATTTTACCAAGTTCCCAAGGAAAAGGATATAATAATCAATTATACATATGCCTCCTTCAATCCAAGATAGCTTCCCATCAACACCTGGGAAGGTGAGCCTTCTGTTCACTCTCATTCTTCTCTTTGTTGTCTCATTTGCAGATCCTCAATGCTCCATCCCTCTTCATTCCCTTTTTTCTGCCAATTTATCTAAGGAAACAACCAGGTGTATCTTTTCTTAAAATTTTCCCTTTTCTATAATAGAAAGATCCAGTTTGATGTTCAATCTCTTATGAATGATTGGAATTCTCAAGAACACACGTATGGTTTTGTCTTTTAAGTTTCAGTTTATGTCTGTAGATTTTCTACACCCACTGCTGTTTTAGCGGCCATTGACAAGTATATTCATTCAGACCCAAACAGTAATTAACAGCAAAAGAGACTTGCTCTTGACTGCCCTCCTATTCGTCCATGACCATGTGTCAAATAGTTGCATGTTCTTTCATTGTGACAGCAGCTATTTTGTCACACAATTCTTCTTCAATTGTAAAACCCTAACACAAGAAAGAGTATCAAATGATTGGTGGGCTCTAACCAGTTCCATTGTTCTTGTTAGCAGTATGTTGTGTGACACTTCTTCATATTTTCTGGGGGCTTGCACACAGACTATAAGCTCAAATTAGCATGATTCCAATGGAAATTAGCAGGATCACAATTCAAACATAAAGAGGCTGTACATTGTTGTGGCTGGTGATGTTGTGAATGAATTTGTTTGTCGAAATTGCAGGTGAAAATGGAACGCAGTAACTACTTCTGCAGGGCAGCTTTACGATGGCAATCAACAGCAACAGCAAGGCTTTTCATCTTCTCAGCTCTTCTTCTTACAGTGACTGTTTTTATCTGGTTTCGTGTAACAACTCATGAAGTTGGACATGGCTACAATAGAGGGGAAATATTTAGCACAAGCAATGGGGGAACCATACAACCACCTGCCTTTAAGTCAGATTATTTGTGGGAGAAACAGGTCCGGCAATCTTGTAACCCTACAAGGGAAGATGGATTGATTGTTCTAGTAACTGGTGCAGCAGGATTTGTGGGAAGCCATGTGTCACTTGCATTAAAGAAGCGAGGAGATGGACTTGTGGGTGTGGACAACTTCAATGATTACTATGAGGTGTCTTTGAAACGAGGCAGGCAAGACATGCTGGTGAAGCATGGTATATTTGTGGTTGATCAGGATATCAATAATGCTGCCTTATGGACTACCCTCTTTGACTTGGTGCAATTCACGCATGTCATGCATCTTGCAGCCCAAGCTGGTGTACGCTATGCAATGCAGAATCCAGCCTCTTATGTAAACAGTAACATTGCAGGCCTTGTTACTCTCTTTGAGGCTTGCAAGAATGCTAATCCTCAGCCATCCATTGTGTGGGCATCTTCAAGTTCAGTATATGGCTTGAATTCCAAGGTATGTACACGTCCTAAAAGCCAGAGATCAAGATTGCCAACCATAACTTACCTCTGATTGGGAAGCTTTTCAGATGCACTTTGTGAATTGTCACAATGCACTTTTGCAAGTCCCAATGCATAATTCAAAAACCCTAGTTTTCCAAGGTTGTAGTTTCTGGGTGAGTCGACCAACATGATTATATAAAGATGTTTCTCTGTCTGTTTTTTTTTATCTCAACATTTTTATGAATTGCAACTGCAGGTTCCCTTCTCAGAGAGTGACAGAACAGATCAGCCAGCAAGCCTGTATGCTGCTACAAAAAAGGCTGGGGAGGAAATTGCACATACATATAACCATATATATGGGCTCTCCATAACTGGACTTCGGTTTTTTACAGTCTATGGGCCTTGGGGTCGGCCAGACATGGCATACTTTTCTTTTACTCGTGATATTCTGCGAGGGAAACCTATCAACATATACCAAGGCCAGAACAACAAAGACCTGGCTCGGGATTTTACATACATTGATGACATTGTGAATGGGTGTGTGGCATCTCTCGATACAGCAGGAAGGAGCACAGGGAGTGGGGGCAAAAAGAAGGGTGTAGCCATGCTCCGGATTTTTAATCTTGGCAACACCTCTCCAGTCACAGTACCCACCTTGGTGGACATTCTGGAGAGCCACCTTGGAGTGAAAGCCAAGAGGACCTTCATCAAAATGCCCCGCAATGGGGATGTTCCTTTTACACATGCTAATGTCTCTCTTGCCCAGACTCAACTTGGCTACAAGCCAACGACAGACTTGGATAAGGGTCTCAAGAACTTTGTGGATTGGTATTTGACATACTATGATGTACAAAAGGCTACAACTACAACATTGTAGCAGCAGGGTAAACAGCAGAATTGACTGTTTATTCTTTCCCAGGATATTGCTCTTCAAGAGATGGAAGAATACAGATGGATAAGGGTGGGAAAGATGTCAAAGAAATTGAGTGTGTTGGAGCTGGCATTCTGGATCAGCAACATGCTTGGGAGGGAGATTGTGAATGTTGCCCAAGGTGCAGGGAAAGAACAACAGCAACATCAGGAGAAGATCATATTTCTCTCAAGCTGCCGACAAGGTGACTTGCAAATGATGTCTTTGTGTTGTGACCAAGCTAGCAACTGTAACGTAAATCCTGCCCTCATAATTATGAGTTTTGTGGTCAAGTGAGCTCTTTGCATTTTATGTGTTTATAATATTGCTTGAGCATTTTATTTTGGCACACTTGGATGCTCAGCACTCAGTTTGGATCATGTGTTTGCTTAATATATCAGACTGCTACTCTCCCCAACAGGTTTCTTAGCTTTCATGGCTGGGTGAAATCCTTCATCTAGCCCCGGGGATCATTGTGCATTTGACAAGTTCTCAACCTAAAACACTCATGTTTTGAGACATATATTAAGATAATGCATTTTCCTTTCTAGATTAGGACTTACATATAGTAGGTTCTAAATATTGGAAATTAGTTCACATTTCAAAAAAAATGATACAAAAGTAGACATAGGATAATTGTTGATATCAGTGTATACACATGCAAATGCTGGAAATTTCATTTCATTTGGCCAAAATTGGCTTCCAAGAGTATTCTTCTGATATAGTTGTCTGAGCAAACACTTCTAGTAGGTTGAGCAAAATTTTCCAAAAAGAGTGCTTTGAGCCTGAAATGTCCTCAAATGTTGACAATGAACCAGTTGTGCCAATACCTGAAAACTACAGCAACTCATGTTCATAAGTTAGCTTCTCTGGATGCAATTTTTCTGCTATAATGATTATGTTTGATCATCATCTGAGACTCTTGATCTATTTTAGTGAAACTGAGAACTTCACTTTGGTGACAAGTTTTATGTCTGTTCTGTTTGTTGTACCCCTATTTTCAAGAGGCAATTGCGGAAGCTTCCAACACCATCTTTTACATGTGGATATGTATGTGTATTTTATGTACTCAATGTGTTTGTCATGAATCCAAGTGCTCCTATTTAGTTCTTTGCAAAGGGTTTAGCATGCTGTTTTAGTCTGTATAAGAGTGCATGTGGTAAGAAATGTGCAATCTATGAATCCTGTGTTGCAAACACATGAAGAGTTTCAGATTTTGATACTTTGATAACTCAAGTCTTTTTGAAGCATCTCAATGTCGCAAGCACCTTGATGATCATGTACTTGAATTCATATATGCAAAGAGTCATCAATTTCAATCCCATTCCCATTAGTTGTAAAACTTTAAATAATTGATGATTGGAACTAGAAGAAAACAAAATATCAAGCTAATGTTATCATGAAGGCTGAACTCTAATTCAATGCATCCAAACTTATGATGAATGCGACAACATCTGTTAGGTTCATGGTGCCCTAGTATTACAACTTACAAGTTTGTAATTGTTGATTCAAATATTCTTCTACAGATGAATGCAAATGCATATCGTAATGCAAGTTTCACATAAGCTTTATTGCATTTTCTTTTGGCTACCTATGTGAGGCGTGTATAGAAATCTGGCTATTTTTGTTTCCTTGTTTTTCTTTTTCTTTTTTTTTTTGCCCAAATTTTGGCATTTTTTTCAAAATCATTGAATTTATAACATTGTTTTTTTCTAAATTTCATAACAATGCGAAATCTTGCACCAAAAAAAAAAGGTTGTTGCCCACACAACAATTGTAAATAAAAGCCCCATCCCATATCGAAAGTGAAATCTATCAAAGATGTGCACCTTACAAGGTAAAAGTTTAAACCACAAGTGGTGATCAGAGTGTTGGTGAGTGGTGTTGCACTCTATTGTTACAATACAATGTTGTAAAATTCTTCTTTTTGGGTGGAAAGTGTGATAAAATAGAAAACCAATTTTATTTTGAATATCTTTCTAAAAGTGGACATTATGTACTGGGTGAAATGCTTTTTAGGATTCTTACTGCTAGGAGCTTTGTTTTAAACAAAACTTACAAACATTAGATTTTGAATTCAGCATGACCTTGTGTCATTATAACATATCATAATGATTTACCTCATTGAATTTGCACTTATAGAAGTACCTAAAGAGTAAAACCAAAGCAATTTAAAATTTCAAGGGTTTATATCTACCATTAACAATGGAAACACAATTCTTGACCGTCAGAGGCTATCTTTACACATTCACAAATCAATATTGAGGGCACCCAATCAACTCATTCTCTCTTCCAAAAGAATTCCAAGACCTTCGTGTCTAATTTTCAATTGTCCATAACAGGTGACATCAAGTTTTGCAATGTAACATTCAATTTTGGAGTGAACTTTATTATGCTTTTTGACATGTTAGGACCCATGCTTTTGACATATAAGCATATACCTCAATTGATTTGTGACATGTACTTTGCACATGTGTTCAAATTCCACCACCACTATTATTGAAGGAATTTGTTTTTGTTTCTTTTTCCTTCTAAAGGCTCACTTTTCCATACACATTTATCATTCAAAATTATGTGATGATATTTTGCAATTATCAACTTGGGCCTCACACTATTGAGCATTACCAATGATGATTAATTTTTATTTACTTTTTTCTTATATTCCTATATGGTTTTCAATAGTTCATCATTATTTATGTCAATGTCAAATTTAATTTGAATTAATATAATTATCATGGATATGAAAAGGCACATGTTCGTTTGTCTTTTCATATCATATTGATGAGTAGTAATTATTAGGAAAGAAGTGAGATAGTTAGGCTTGAATATAAGTCTGAATTTTTTTGAAATTGTCCAAGGATGACCATAAAAAGGATTATGCAAAATCAATTTTAAAGTGAGGACTATACAAAAGATTATGCAAAATCTCCCATATACAAGTTGCTTGTAATTTCTCATCACTAGAATAATAGAAACACATCCTTGCTATCTTCCCACCTTATTGCAAACATGTTTTAATATTGTTGCATGAGGTATTGATATTTCATTATTTACTATGTATCATTTTCTATCTTTATGTATAATTTTAATCCAATCAACCTCAAACAAGTTAATGTTGTAACTAGAAATGTTTATCATATGAAATTGACATATGAGGTCTAATGTTTTATGTTCATTCTAACTAGAATGTCATATAACTCTGTGCACATTGTTATTTAACCAAAGCACAAGGAAGGTCATTGTGGGTTGTGTTTTTACAATTACATTTTTTTATGTGATATATAAATGTGTAAATGATGTGTGTGTGTGTGCATGTGTTATCAACTTGGTTTGTGTGATGACATTGTTTTATATGAAATTCCAATCACAATATGAAAAAACTTTGAAAATGAAACAAGGTGTTCAACCTTATTTTACAACATCACTCCTCAAATTAGTGTTGATTTTGATTCAATGTTAAAAGTTGCATTACTTAGACTTTTACTTGTTACAAGTGTTGGGTCATGGAAGTTCCATTGAACCTACCATAAAATTCACCATTGAAATAATTGTTTTTAATAAAATCATAAATATTAATTATAGAAGAAAGGGCATAATGATGAATGAAATTTTATTTTAAAATGAAAAATGGATGATGCTAGATGAAATTAATAAGTAAACTACACAAATTATCATATGAGCTAACCTAAAATATCAAAGATAGAATTATATATATATTACATACTACTTGGGATGTTTGTAAATTTCAAGGGTGTGGGGTAGTCATGAATAGGCACTTTGAAATCAAATCATATGAAAATAAAATGAAATCACTTGAAGCACCTAATGATTCCATGCACAATCTTTTATTGTTATTTTGTATTAATGCTGATGATCAAAGAAATCCATTGTAATTGGCCTCCCTTAAGTTGTCCAACAACAACTGGACTTGATCTTAGACTTCACATGAAATATCATGCAAGAGAGGGTTGTCATTGAATTCTAATAAAAATCTAAGAAAGGCTCTTCAAGTTGTTTTCAAAATTAGGATTTGAGTTTGTGTAATGACCCTAGTCCTTGAGAAAATGTTATAATTTCAATGTGCTTTTAAGAGCATCTCTAATGAAAGGTTTCATTGCAATGGCAACTTCTATCGAGCAAAACAAATCCACCCCAATGGTCCCTTGTGCCTGCAAATAAATTCAATGCAATGTGACTTTTCAAGGCAGGCTATACAATTTGGTGCAGGATATTGGGTTTTGGAGAAGAGCTGGTAGACATAGTCAACCATCATTCACTTTGTTGTTATGCTATCTTGTGTGATTTTTGTCACTTGCAACCATATTTTATTTTATTCTTTCAGTTTTCTCATGTCGCACCCAAAGTGGCAATAAGCCATAAGAGGATTTAGCTACATGTAGTCACAAGACAAATAGAAAAAAAAATTAAATTAAGAATCCTACTATGTGGTGGCGACCTTCTAGAACTTATTATCTAAATTTGACTATTTTTTTAGGAAGAGAGCTAGAAATCTGTCTATTTATTTTTTTTAAAGTGACAATTTCATAGGTCTGCAACTAGAAATGTGATGAATTTGATGAATTCTTCTTCAAAACAATTTTGGACCATGTTGCTAGGCCCTAGTTTTTTTGTTTTGGAAAATGGCAAAAATGTCATCAAAAAATCATTGCTTGCAACCATGGCAATGCAAGAACTCGATGTTCAAATTGCAAGAACAAGAAAAAGATAAAATTTCCCACCAAAATGTTGGAGG
>Ga0116228_10001452_pt1 | contig 19720 bp, 21 predicted proteins | sample S1TSphfallax_2_FD_89694 | JGI IMG/M metagenome (GOLD analysis project Ga0116228, IMG submission 89694) | Host-associated microbial communities from peat moss isolated from Minnesota, USA - S1T2_Fc - Sphagnum fallax MG | ecosystem: Host-associated > Plants > Peat moss > Unclassified | place... | reverse complement strand
GACTGGTGCGTCGGCGAACGCTGGTTCACGGACGCGCTCCCCGATGCCAGACTCATGCATTGTCTGCCGGTCCGGCGTAATGTCGCGGTCGCCGATGAGGTTCTGGATGGACCGCGCGCTGTCGTCAAGCGCGAGGCGTTGAATCGTTTGGTGGTGCAGATGGCCGTTCTGCATCGCCTGTTGGCCTAAAGGCCCCCGTTCCGGAGTATCTATGATCATTCGACCTGACCCTTCCGTGGCGGTGCTCGCGCTGATGAGCGCCGCGCCCTACATCCGCATGTACAAGAATAAGGTATTCGTCATCAAGGCGGGCGGCGAGGTCTTCAATGACGAGGTCTCGACCCGTGCCTTGATCGAGCAGGTGGCCATATTGCACCAGGTGGGCATCAAAACGGTGCTGGTGCACGGCGGTGGTCCACAACTCGACAGCATGCAAAAGACCATGGGAATTGTGACGCAGATGGTCAACGGTCGCCGTGTCACGGACCAGAAGTCGATCGACGCGACCTCGATGGTCTTGAATGGCCTCATCAACACGCGGATTCTCGCGATTTGCCGCGAACTCGGCATCGAAGCCATCGGCCTTTCCGGCGTCGACGCCGGCTTGATCCGCGCGCACAAGCGTCCGCCGGTCCCGGTGGCGGCGGGATCGAGCGAGACCATCGATTACGGCTTCGTCGGCGACATCGATTCGGTCAACACGGCGGTGCTCGACAAGCTGCTCGAGAACGGCCTGATGCCCGTGGTCAGTCCACTGTCGGCCGACTCAAGCGGGATACTGCTCAACATCAATGCCGATACCGTGGCCGCCGCCATCGGCGGTGCGTTGTCCGCCGAAAAGCTGATTCTCTGCACCGGTGCGCCGGGCATCCTCGAAAATGTCGAGGATCCCGGCACGGTTATCTCCTATACCGACATCCAAGGCCTGAAGCGCATGCGCGATGACGGCAGCCTGAAGGACGGGATGCTGCCGAAGGCGGCCGCCATCGAGAACGCCATCCGTGCCGGTGTGCGGCGGGTACACGTCATCACCTACAAATCCTCGGACAGCCTCCTCGCCGAGGTGTTCACGAATGAGGGCACCGGCACCTTGGTGGTCGCCGACTTGAAGGCATTGAGCCCGGCCGAACAGAAGGCCGCGACACAGCCGTGAGCGCAGCAGCCCAATGACCAGACTCTGGGACAAGGGAACGCCGCTCGATCAGCGGGTGCTCGCCTATACCGCGGGCGACGACTACCTGCTCGACGAACGGCTGGTCGCCTACGACATCCGGGCATCGATCGCGCATGCGGAAATGCTCGGCGAACAGGGTCTGCTGTCGGCGCCCGATTTGTCCGCGATCCGCAGCGCGCTGCAGGCGATCGGCGAGGAACACGCACTCGGACAGTGGCACATCACTCTCGACCAGGAGGACTGCCAGACGGCAATCGAAAATCGGCTGACGGCGCGCGTTGGTGCCACGGGCGGACGGCTGCATGCCGGCCGGTCGCGCAATGATCAGGTGCTCGCCGCATTGCGGTTGTATCTTCTCGAGGCTACGCAATCCCTGCATGCGGGCGCGATCGCGGTGGCGGACGCACTCGATGCGCTGGCGGCGCGCGAGGGCACCATCGACTTGCCCGGCTATACTCACATGCAGCAGGCCATGCCAAGCACGGTCGCCTTGTGGGCCGGTGGCTTCGCCGCGGAAATTCGTGATGACGCCGAAGGCTTACGGCACGCCGAGCGACGCGCATCGAAGAATCCGCTGGGTTCGGCCGCGGGTTACGGTACGCCAAATCTCAATGTGAGCCGCGAATCGACCCGCCACCGCCTCGGCTTCGGCGTCACGCACGAGCCGGTGACGGCGGTGCAATTGTCGCGCGGCAAGGCCGAGGCGCACGTATTATTCGAGATCACGCTGCTGACCCAGGACTTGGGCAGGCTCGCGGCAGATTTACTGCTGTTCTACACCCAGGAATATGGCTTCGTGACCCTGCCCCCGGACTTCACCACGGGGTCGTCGATCATGCCGCAAAAGCGCAACCCCGACGTGTTCGAACTCATGCGGGGGCGCAGTTCCGTGGCGCACGCCGCGCTCAACGAAGTGTTGAACATCACCGAGAAGTTGAGTTCGGGGTATCACCGGGACCTGCAACTCATCAAGCCACCGTTGTTCCGCGGCATCGATTCCTGCCAGCAGACTTTGGACATCCTGCCGAGCGCCCTCAAGGGCGTACGCTTCAACCAGGATCACATCCGGATGGATCCGAGCATCCATGCCGCCGCCGAGGCGAACGCCCTGGTGACGCAGGAAAACATCCCGTTCCGCGAGGCTTACAGGCGGGTGGGGGCCAAGCTCAAGGAGCCGCGGTGAGCATCTGGACCGGCTCGCACACGCTCGATGCGCTGAATGCCGAGTGCGCGAACACGATGATGCGGCATCTCGACATCGTGTTCGAGGAGATCGGTGGGGACTTCCTGCGCGCCAGCATGCCGGTCGACGACCGAACGCGACAGCCGTTTGGCTTGTTGCATGGTGGCGCCTCGGTGGTGCTCGCCGAAAGCGTCGGCAGCGTGGGCGCCAACCTGTGCGTGGATCGGTCGAAATACCTTTGCGTCGGTCAGGAAATCAACGCCAATCATGTGCGTTCGGTACGGGGCGGTCGGGTCACCGGCACGGCGCGACCGGTGCACTTGGGCGGCCGCACGCAGGTGTGGGCCATCGAGATCGTCAACGAGGCAAAAGATCTGTTGTGCATCTCGCGGCTGACGATCGCCGTGGTAAGGACCGGCACACCCTCCCGCTGAATTCACGCTGGCGTTTGTCACAATGAATGGCGTATCTTGCGCGCCATGAAACACATGACTTATCGAAATGATTCGCATCGCGCGCGACGTTGCTGCGGCCTTGTGCTGATGCTGGCTGCCGCCCCCTTCGGGCTGGCCCAGACCTCGCCGCCACCCGTCGCGGCACCCGGCGAACCCGCCGCACCGGCGCCCGCGGCGCCGCAAGACACCTCGATCGAACACACCAGTTATCTGTTCGGACTGACCTTCGCGGAACAGATGCATTCGGTGGGCATCAGCAATCAGGTGGACGTGGACGCGATCGCTCGCGGCGTCAAGGACGGGCTGCAGGGTAAGAAATCGACACGGGCCGACCAACAGCAGATCCAAGAATATGTCCGCTCGATCATGGTCGCTGCGGCGGACCACAACAAGGCGGCGGGGCAGGAGTTTCTGGCGAAAAACGGCAAGGAAAAGGCCGTCAAGACCACCGCGTCCGGAATGCAATACAAAGTGCTGACAGCGGGCGATGCCAAAGCACCGGTCGTGTTGCCCACGGACCAGGTGACCGTCAATTATCGCGGCAAGCTGCTCGACGGAACGGAATTCGACAGTTCCTACACCCGCGGTACTCCGGCAACGTTCACCGTCAACGGCGTCATCAAGGGCTGGCAGGAAGCGTTGGTCCTGATGAAGCCGGGCGCGAAATGGGAGCTGTTCATTCCCCCTGAGCTGGCTTACGGCGACAAGCCGCGGCCGGGCATACCGGCGGGATCATTGCTGATTTTCGAGGTGGAATTGCTGAGCGCCAAAACGGCCGCCACCACGCTGCCGAATTCGCAGGCGATGCCCCCGAATCACCCGGCAAGCCCCCCTGTGCCCCCGCCCCAGGCACCGCAGCCGCATTAGACTGTCTGATCCCAAGCGGTTACGGCTTCGTCAGATCGAGCGCCGCCGTGAGGTCGCCCATTGGGTGTTCGGCGTGCGCGGCGAGCGCGCGGTCGCGCCTGAGGACGCCCGGCAGCGGTTCGAGATCGAAGCGCCGCGTCATCAACCGCAATACCGACGCGGTGTCATACGGCGTGTGATCGACGGTGCCCTTGCGGGCGAATGGGGAAATGACCAGCGCCGGGATGCGTGCGCCCGGGCCGAGGAGGTCACCCTGGGGCGGCGCCACATGATCCCACGCGCCGCCGTACTCGTCGTAGGTGATAACGATTACCATGGTGGGCCACTGCGGGCCCGCCATGAGTGTTGCCACAAGATCGGCAATGTGCGCGTCACCCGCCGCGATCGACGCGTAGCCGGCATGCTGATTCAAATTGCCCTGGGGCTTGTAAAACACGACCTCCGGCAGAGTGCCGGCCGCGATGTCGCTGACCAGTTGGTCGTAGTCCCGCAAATGCTGCGCACGTTCATTGCCATGGGTCTTCGGGTCGAAGCGCAGGTAATAGTTGAACGGCTGATGATGCGGCTGAAAGTCCGGGCTGCCGCCCGGTGTATCCGGCGTGTATATCACCTTGCGTTGCTGGCCCGATGCCTGCATCCCATCATGCAGAGCAGCATTCCAGGCACCGGAATACCAGGCCCATGAAATCTGTTTGGCGGTGAGCCGGTCGCCGATGGTGGGACCGCTCTGCGGCGGCAACGTGGTCGGGCTGGCAGGATCGGCATAGGCCAGCGTGGCATCCCCTCGCGCCGGCGGATTGCCGCTCGGCTGATAAGGCGGCTGCATGGTATTCACGGCATAAAATTTTCCGTCGCCAAAATAATCGGCGGGCGTGATGTTGCCGCTCTTGACGAATTTGGGCGGACCGTCGAGTGCTGATGCGGGTGACCCGTCGGCCACCTTCAGCCGCGGTTTCGCGTGACCATCGGGATCCGTTTCCAACACGGCCAAAGTCGGCTTTGCCGGTGATGTCGCCGCGTCGGGGTATTCGGGCGCACATGCGCAGATCAGATACTGATGGTTGAGAAACGAGCCCCCGAAGGCGCCCTGAAAAAAATGATCGGCCAGCACGTAATGCCTGGCGAGCGCGAACAACGCCGACTTATGGGTGTCGTAGTGACCCATCGCCAGGCCGCCCGCGTCCGACCACGCGGCGTAGCCGTCGTTCCTGCCGCCGTCGATCTGCATCTGATGTTCGTAGAACCGGTGATAAAGATCGCGGGTCACGGCATCCGTGGAGAGCGTCACGTTCGATTCGGGTGTAAAGGCATGTTCGATCGAAAACGGCGCGTTGGCCAGACCGCCGCTTTGCGCCTGAGTGACCACGGGCTGGTAGCCGGACGCGGTCACACCGCCCCAGGTCTGGGGCAGGCTTTTCAACACGGAGCCATCGCGGTCGCGTTGCGGAACGTACGCGGGCAGCGGCCGGCCGGACGGATCGACAACATCGCCGAGACCCCGTGCGCCCGGAAAATTGCCGTAGAGATTGTCGAAGGCGCGATTTTCGGCATAAATCACCACCACGGTTTTCACCTTGCTGCGCAAGGCCTGGGTGGTGGCATCAGTGCCGTGGAACTCGAGCGCGATACCACGGGCGGTGAAGATAAACGGCAGGCCGAGGCCGACCGCGATCACGGCAGCGGCAGCTCGCGTGGGAGTGCTTCGAGGCGTCATGCAGGCATTATAGGTCGCGCTGCGACCTCAAGTCGCGGCCACGCTATACTCGACTGATATGAAATGTGCTTCGCTGCCTGCGGTCCTTGCGCTCACCGTATGTTTCGCCGGTTGTGGGCAGAAAGGACCGTTGGTGCTTCCGGACGCGCAACATCCGCATAAAAAATTGACGGTGCCGAAACCTTCCACGGCGCCTGCGCGAGAGCCGGCGGCGCCGGCCGGCGCGACCCCGGCAACTTCTGTACCAACAACTCCCGCGGCCGTCCCGGCGCCGCAGCAGTGAGCAGACGCAAGCTGCTGCTGGTCGACGGATCGTCTTACCTGTACCGCGCGTTTCATGCGCTGCCACCGCTCACCAACTCCAAGGGCGAGCCCACCGGAGCGGTCTTGGGCGTGCTCAACATGCTGAGCAAGCTGATGAAGGAAGAGGCACCTGATCGCGTCGCCGTGGTGTTCGATGCTCCGGGAAGAACGTTCCGCGACGACCTGTTCGAGCAGTACAAGGCGCACCGCGCACCGATGCCCGACGATTTGCGCGCGCAGATACAGCCGCTGTTGGAGGCGGTCGAGGCACTCGGTCTGCCGTTGCTGCGGATCAGCGGCGTGGAAGCTGATGACGTCGTCGGAACCCTCGCGACACAGGCCGCCGCGGCCGGCTATGACGTGCTGATTTCGACCGGCGACAAGGACATGTGCCAGCTGGTCGGACCGAGCGTCGGTCTGGTGAATACCATGAGCAACACGCGCCTCGACCGCGAAGGCGTCAAAGCAAAGTTCGACGTGCTACCGGAACAGATCGTCGACTATCTCGCGCTGGTCGGTGACAGTTCGGACAACATTCCCGGCGTGACCGGCGTCGGACCGAAGACGGCGGCAAAATGGCTCAATCAGTACCAGACATTGGATGCGCTGATCGAGAACGCCGCAGCGATCACCGGCAAAGTCGGCGAGAATCTGCGCGGCGAATTGCCGGCACTCGAATTGTCGCGCAAGCTGGCAACCATAGACGTCAATGTGCCGCTGACGGTGACGGTCGACGGGCTGGTCCCCGGCCAAGCCGACACCGCGAAATTGCGGGAATTGTATACCCGCTTGGAACTTAGGCAGCTGCTTCGCGCGCTGGATCCTCCATCGGGAAATGCCGTGCTCATCAGCCCGAATCCCGTCACGGCGGCCGTGGCTGCCAACGCGACCCCGGCAGTCCCCGCGACGGACGGCGTGCCGGCGACCGCGGCGCCACGGCGCCGCGATTACCAGCAGGTCACCTCGCAAGAGGCATTGGACCTTTGGTTGTCGAAGCTCGCCGCCGCCCCGCTGATTTCTTTCGACACCGAGACCGACAGCCTGGATTATATGCAGGCGCAAATCGTCGGGGTGTCGTTTGCGGTGACGCCCGGCGAGGCGGCCTATGTCCCGCTATCGCACGACTATCCGGGTGCCCCAGAGCAATTGGCGCTCGGCAAGGTGCTGGCGGCACTCAAGCCGTTGCTCGAGGACGCCACCCGGCCGAAGCTCGGCCACCACCTGAAATTCGATAGCCATATCCTCGCAAATTACGGCATCGCGCTCACCGGACAGCGATATGACTCGATGCTCGAGTCCTATGTCCTCAACAGCGTCACGACGCGCCACGACATGGACTCCACGGTCGAGAAGTATTTGGGGCTGAAGACGATCCACTTCGAGGACGTTTGCGGCAAGGGCGCGAAGCAGATCACTTTTAACCAGGTCGACGTGGATCGCGCCACGGAATATGCCGCGGAGGACGCCGACGTCACGCTGCAATTGCATCATGCACTATGGCCGCAATTGGCGGCGCTGCCGCGCCTCAAGGAGCTTTACGAATCGATCGAACAACCCTTGGTGATGGTGTTGTATCGCATGGAACGCGCCGGGGTACTGGTGGATCGCGAACTGCTGAAGATCCAGAGTTCGGAACTGGCGAAACGCATGCTGGAACTGCAGGCAGAGGCCCATGCCGAGGCCGGCGGGGTGTTCAACGTGGACTCGCCAAAACAGCTGCAGGAGATTCTGTTCGGTAAATTGGGCATACCGGTCATTCGCAAGACGCCCACCGGCCAGCCGTCCACCGCCGAGGATGTGCTCGAGGAATTGGCGGCGTCCTATCCGTTGCCGAAACTGATTCTCGAATATCGCGGTATCGCTAAGCTCAAATCGACCTACACCGACAGCCTGCCCGGAGAGATCGACGCATCGACGGGACGCATTCACACCTCCTACCACCAAGCCGTCGCGGCCACCGGTCGGTTGTCGTCGTCGGACCCCAATCTACAGAACATTCCCATCCGCACGCCCGAAGGCCGACGCATTCGACAGGCGTTCGTCGCTCCGCCGGGCCATCTCTTGGTTGCCGCCGACTACTCACAGATCGAGTTGCGAATCATGGCTCACCTGTCGGGTGATGCGAGCCTGCTGCACGCGTTCGCGGAGGATCGCGACGTCCACCAGGCGACGGCTGCGGAGGTCTTCGGCGCGCCACTGGAAGCGGTGACCGCGGACCAGCGACGTTCCGCAAAGGCGATCAACTTCGGCTTGATTTACGGCATGTCGGCGTTCGGGCTTGCCCGCCAGCTCGGCATCGGCCGGAGCGAGGCGCAGAAATATGTCGATTTGTATTTCGAACGCTATCCCGGCGTAAAACGCTACATGGATGAGACCAAACAGAAAGCCCGCGAGGCCGGGTTTGTCGAGACCCTGTTTGGACGCCGCCTCTACCTGCCGGAAATCCTGTCGCGCAATCAGGCGTTGCGCCAATACGCTGAAAGGAGCGCGATCAACGCTCCGATGCAGGGGACGGCCGCGGACATCATCAAGCGGGCCATGATTGCGGTCGACGCCTGGTTGTCGACCGCGAAAATTTCCGCCCGGCTCATCATGCAGGTGCATGACGAACTCATTCTTGAGGTGGAAGAGATTCAGGTGGACGGAGTTGTCGGACAGCTGCGCCGGCACATGTCGGGGGCCGCACAACTGGCCGTACCGCTCAAGGTCGACGTCGGGGTGGGTCGCAACTGGGACGAGGCGCACTGACCGGCAGATCGGGCGGTGCGTCAACTTTCCCGTGTAAAGTTGTGGCTCGTAACGTAAAGATATGACAATGCCGGCCCGATTCGGGCCGGATTTTGGCCATTCAGGCCCCCGGTTGGTCAAATTGGGCCGTCGGACACAAATCGTCGAAGATCGGCTGGAACTTTCCCCACCCGTCCCCATCTAATCCTGCGAGCGTTAAAGACGCTCCCCGCTCTTCTCCCTGAGCGGGCAAGACCCGGTTTGTCATCCCCATGCCGGGTTGGTCTAGCCTCGGTAGAGCTTCAAAACTCTACCGGGGCCTTTTTTTTCGCGCCGCAAGTTCACGCCGCAAGCCAGCGATCCATGACCAGGCGGGCTTCCTCGAAGCCCTCCTTGGCATGCGCCGAAAACAATTGGGCGGTCACTGCCGTATCGGCACAAGCAGTCCGCGTCTCGCGCAGCACCTTTTGCGAATCTCGCCGGTTCAATTTGTCGGACTTGGTGAGCAGCACGTGCGCCTGGCGGTCTCTGGCCAGCACCCATTCGAGCATGGCCGCATCCTGCGCACCCAATCCCCTCCTGCTGTCGACGATCAGCACCAAGCCGACCAACGACTCCCTGACATTGAAATACCGCTCCATCAGTTGCAGCCACTTCACGCGAATGCGTTCCGGAACCTTCGCAAAGCCGTAGCCCGGCAGATCGACCAGCCGACGGTCGGGTGCCAGTTCGAAGAAGTTGATGAGTTGCGTGCGCCCCGGCGTGCGGCTCACGCGCGCAAGTCCGGCGCGCTGGGTAAGCGAATTGATCGCGCTCGATTTTCCAGAATTCGAACGCCCCGCGAATGCCACCTCACGACCAACGTCTGGAGCAAGTTGATGAAACTCGGCCGCGCTGGTCACGAATTTGACGTTGGGATAAGTCGACATGGCCTTTGCTGAGACGCAAATTATTGACTCTAGTGTACAATTTACCAAGGATATCGGTTCAATTTAGACGGGGTTACAGGCGATCATGAAGCGGCTTTGGATTCTTGCAGCGACGATTTCAGGCTTGATTGTCGGCAACTCAGCCTTGCCGGCCGGAAACGCGGAGGCGGGCGCCACCAAATCCGTGGTCTGTCAGGCGTGCCATGGTGCGAATGGCAACAGCGTGAATCCGGAATGGCCCAGCCTTGCGGGCATTGGCGCGGACTACATCGCGGCGCAACTCGCCAACTTCAAGGAGGGCAAGCGCAACAACGCGATCATGATGCCGAATGCGATGGCGTTGAGCCCTGAAGACATGGCGGATTTAGGCGCTTATTTCGACAGTCAGGTGAATACCGGTCTGGAAGCCGACCCGTCCTTTTGGAAAGCCGGCGAGAACCTGTACCGCGCCGGCGACAAGTCCCGCGGCATACCGGCCTGCATGGCCTGTCACGGACCCACCGGTCATGGTAACGAACCCGCGAAATTTCCCGCGCTGCGCGGACAGCATTCGGTCTACGTCATCAAACAACTGACCGATTATGCCTCGGGTGCACGGACCACGGGACCGAACGGCATCATGCAAACCATCGCCAAGCGACTGACTCCCGATGACATGCGCAACGTGGCTTCCTACGTGCAAGGGCTTCGCTGACATGGCGATGTCGCGTTGCGCCTTGCTGCTCGCCGTCGCATTGCTCGCGGTTGGCTGCGGCCATCGCGAATCTGCAGGCGAACATGCCGAGGCCACCTCGACCCCGAGCTCAGCGCTTGCGCCGCCCGTCACAACCACCGCGCCGAAGGCGACCCCGGACCAGCAACAGGTCGCCGGCTTGGTGCCGACGCAACCCGCCAAGGTAAGGCATGCCAATGAAGACGGATCCGAGACGGTCGAGGAGACCACCGGCGACAGCGGTACGCACAACGCCCTGCTCGCTGCGGTCGCATCGACGATGTCCGCGGCCACGCCGGCGGCGGTAGCGGCCACCGCCACGAGCGCGCCGACAATGTGGCAGGAAGGGACGAATTACACCCGTCTGGTCCCGGCACAGCCGACGTCGGTTGCGCCCGGACAGGTCGAGGTTCTGGAATTCTTCTGGTACGGCTGTCCCCATTGCTACGCGCTCGACCCGTTGATCGAGTCATGGCGCAAGAGCAAACCGGGCTTCATCACGTTCACGCGGGTGCCGGTAATGTGGAGCGAAGGACACCGCTCGACCGCGCGTCTCTATTACACCTTGGAGAGCATGGGCAAGCTCGATCAACTCCACAGCGACGTGTTCAAGGAGATCCACGTGAACAATGATCCGTTGATCGCTCCGGATCCGAACGACGTGGCGGGTGCCGAACGGGTGCAGACGGCGTTCATCTCCAAGCTGGGCGTGCCCGAGGACGCCTTCAAGAAGGCTTATCACGGCTTTGACGTGGAGAACGACCTGCAGCGCGCAGATGAGCTCGGACAGCGTTATCGGATCGAAGGCGTTCCGACGTTCATCATCAACGGCAAGTACGTCGCCGACGTGCGTTCCGCGGGCAGCCCGGAGCGTTTACTGGCGTTGGTCACCGACCTCGCGATGCAAGAACACAAGCATTGAGCGAACGCCATTCATGGTCGTTCACAGAGGCGGTTGTCACTGCGGGCGGGTAAGGTTCGAGGTGACCGCCCCCGCCGATCTTGCCGTTTCCGAGTGCAATTGTTCTATCTGCACCAAAGCCGGCTTTTTGCACTTGATCGTGCCTGCCGAGCGGTTTGTGCTTTTGCAAGGACGCGAACATCTTAGTACCTACACGTTCAACACGGGTGTGGCGAAACACCATTTCTGTTCGCATTGCGGGGTCAAATCCTTTTACGTACCCCGCTCGCATCCGGATGGTGTGAGCGTCAACGTGCGTTGCATCGATGACGGGACCATTGCCTCCCTGTCCGTTACGCCTTATGACGGCCGGGACTGGGAGAGTGCCCGCGCCCGCATGGCTGACGGCGCGTAGTAAGGACCGATGGCGCGCTGCAAGAGAACATAACGCTCAGAGTAGTGTGACTATGTTTCGATTCGCGCCAATCGCGACACGAAACAAGCACAAATTTGTGACGCATGCGCTGCGCCCAAGCCGCCAAATTGGCGGATGCTCGAGGCGTCTTCAGGCAATGCATCGATACTCACCATGTTGGAAAACTGCCCACAACGCGAACGTCTGGCGAGCGGCGCCGCAAGCCGTCGAGTACGCATCGGCAAACCATTGTCAGCCGTGCTGGTGATCCTGATCTTGGTGCGTACCGGCCATGCTCTCGCAGGGGAACAGTTTGCGATTGCCATCGCGCCCGCGAAGCAAGATCTAAATGGCAAGTCCTCAGTGCGCGAACCGCTGCCATTGACGGGGCCTATGTTCGACCTCCCCAAGACCTATCAAGCGACCGACCTGCCGGCCGGGGATCTGATGGCCACCGGAAATTTCCGGCCCCGGGGCCACTCGCTTCGCGAAATCGAAGCGCCGCTCGGCGCGCCGGAAGACATGCCGATGCTTCAAGGCACCACCATGTGGGAACGACTTGCGGATTTTCGATCGCATGGCCGAGTCCGCCTGCTCACGTTGTGGGAAGCGGGGGATAACAGCGTTTCGCTGCAGGCCGGTAAGAAAGGCGAGCCCTCGCTGCAATGGACCAGTCGCTCGATGAACCGCGGCGGCGCGACGCGCGGTTTGTTCGATCGCCTGATGCCCGCCTCCAGCCGCAGTTCGCATCCGTCAGCGCGATCCACCACCGAGCCGAGCGCACGAACAGCGAAGGCGGCTGACGCCGCCTTGAATGGTCCCAATCGATAAAATGAGGCGCACGGCGCTTGCCGGCGCTTGAGCGACACGATCAAAGGTTCGCTGCGCATCAGCCTGTAGGCGGCCGGTAACACGAACAGCGACAAGAGCGGTGCGGTCAGCATGCCCACGCATGGATCTGGAAATCGGTGCGCTGGTCGCGCGATCGCTGTAGCAGTGGTCCGCGCCGGATCAGTGATCGCCACCTCCACGCCTTCGATGCGGTGACGTTTGATGCCCTCGCTCAATGCCGTGCCCGTGAAGCGCACGAAGCGGATCGGCGGATAGTCGATCCGCGGGCGCCAGGCGGTGCGCTCGATCGCCATCCAGACCCTCGACGGCATATTTTAATGGTGCGCCCGACTGGATTCGAACCAGTGACCCCTGCCTTCGGAGGGCAGTACTCTATCCAGCTGAGCTACGGGCGCGCTGTTGGGCGCCCGGATAGTACCCGTCGCCGGCAACCTACGTCCAGCCGCAGGCCATGGCGGCCCGCAGCCGTGACAATTCGTGCCAGTGCTCGATATTCCAGTGACCACGGGCAGCGCCGGAAGGTGACGGCAGTACGAACAGGCGGGTGTGGCCGCTGCGCTCGGGAAGTAGTCCGTAACCGACGGCATGTCCGACGAACTCCGTCGCTGCCCGTTTGCCGGTGAACGCGACAACTCTCGGCCGATACTCACCGATCAGCGCATGCAGGCGAGACACGTCGAAGTGCGCCTTGGCCAGAACGTGGTCGCCGCCGGAGACGTGCTTGGCCAGGTCGGTAAAGCCCAGCCGCCACTCCGTCACTGTGGCATATTCGGCCGGCTGGACCAGCACCGGCGTCAAGCCCACCGCAAACAAGGTAAGCCAAAACGAGTTACCCGGACCCGCGTAATAGGCACCCCGCCTGGCCGACTCTGCGCCCGCGGCGGTCCCGCAGAACACGATGTCGAGATCGGGTGCCATTACGTCGGGCAACACGGTAGACGCGCGATCGACGGAATCGCATCGATCGGGTGGCAGCACCCCGGCCATCAGTCCTCGGGAACTCCGTCGAAAAAATCGACGATGCCGGTCTTCAGCGAGTATTCGGCTCCGACGACCAGCAGACCCTGATTGCGGATGAGTTGTTCGATGATTTCCGAGCCATGCCGCAGGTGATTCGCCGACGCTCGAATATTGGCGCGCACCGACTCTCGGATCAGTGAGGGCAGATCGTGCCTGAGGTCGGTGACCAACAAACCCTCGACCGATGGCCGGACCATATCGACGATCGAACGCAGGTTGCGAGATTGGTTTTCTTTCGGTCGCTTGAGCTGCTCCAACGTGGCCATGACGGCCCCACAATCGGAGTGTCCGAGCACCACGACCAGCCGGGTGGCGTATTGCTCGGCGGCAAACTCCACGCTGCCGACCTGTGACGGAGCCACGATGTTTCCGGCCACCCGGATCACGAACAGATCGCCCAAGCCCTGGTCGAAGACGATTTCGACCGGTACACGGGAGTCCGAGCAACCGAGCACGGTTGCGAAAGGTTCCTGGCCCGCCGTCAACTCGACGCGCCGGGCGCGGCTTGGCACTGAATCGTGACTTCGAATCTCCGCGACGAATCGGCTATTGCCGTCGCGCAACAAGGCCAGCGCGTCGCGGGCCGAGATCATCAGTGCAAATCCGAGCGGTCGATGGGCGTGCCGGCCACCGACCTAGGAAACACGACCGTTCGATCGATCTCGGTACCCCAGCAGTCGGGCAGGTAGAAACAGGATTGACGAGATCAGCGCGAACGCCGCACTGCAAACGATCGCCAACAGGCGAAATGGCAGCGCGATCAGCCAGAGCAACGGCCACAGCAAGATGGCGAGGATGGCAAGCGGCCAGCACAGCACCAACAAAAGACACCAGGCGACGATAAAAATGAGGGCTTTCACGGCGTGATCCATACTATCTTAAGTCAGCGCCCCGCGCTGAGCGCCAAGCGAATGCCGATCCCCACGAACAAGCTCCCTGCGCAACGATCAAACCATCGTCGGATGGCACCTCGTCCCGGAAAGCGATGCCGCAGGCGCGCCGTCGACCAGGCGACCATCAGGTTCCACACTGTCCCGTTCAAATCGAAAACGACACCGAGAAACAGCAGCGCCAGCGGTTTTGACGGCGCATCCGCAGCGACGAATTGCGGCAGAAACGCCAGAAAAAACAACGCGACTTTCGGATTCAGCACGTTGGTCAGAAAGCCCTGCAGGAACACTTTGGACATCGCGGTGGCCTCGGGGAGTTTCGCCGGGGCAGTGGCGGGCAGAGCTCGCGAGGCAATGATGAGCGACACGCCAACGTAGATGAGGTAAGCGGCGCCAATCAGCTTGACGACACCAAATGCCGTAGCCGAGGCCGCAAGAATCGCCGACAGTCCGAGTGCCGCCGCGAGAACGTGCACGAAAATGCCGGCGCCGATGCCGAGCGCGGCGACGGCCGCGGCACGTGCGCCCTGCGCCCCGGAGCGGCTGACTATGTAGAGTGTGTCGGGGCCGGGAGTGAGGTTGAGTAACAGCCCGGACACCACAAACAACCAGAGATCATGGGTGCCAAACATCGTGATACCAGAGTGACAGAGAGAACGACCACCACCAGATCATAGCAAACCACCATCCACTCGCCGTATGCAGATGGGTCCCCAACGGCAGAGCCGCCAGCGTCAGTAAAGCGCACCACAGCGTGATCGCAAGCAGCGAGCGGAGCGGCAAATCACGGATCCAGAAACGTCGAATCAGCAACCCGTAACTGGCGGCACCCAGTCCGGCGGATACCGTCAACAAAGCAGCGGGCGCGAAGCTCCCCAAGTCAGCTCCCAGCAGCCGATCACACGCCAGGCCAACGCGTACACTCACCATGGCCAGGCCGGCGGCGAGCGCGATGAAGCACAACTTGCGCCAGCTTGCCTGCGTCACCCGCAATGCAGCGACGAGCAAACTTGCGTGCAGGGCACCATAGACACCGATCGTCGCAACGGCACCCAAGCCTTGGCGCCAGCGATCGGTGAGTCCAAGCGCCGCAGTTACGACAGCCAACGCGATGAAATGGCGGGAGTAAATCACCTCGCGCTTCCACCCCGGCGGCAGCGGGCTATTCCGTGAATCCATGCGTATCGCTATAATGGCGGCCTCCGCCAGGTCGTTTTCCACCGGTTTTCAGTGAGTCATAGTGTCCAACTCCGAATCGTCCGACAGCCAGTTCTTCAACTCCTTCAGTTTGGTACTCGGCATCCTGATTTTTTTTGCGATCGTGCTCTTCGGGGTCGCGCGCAGCATCGGCGACGCCACCCAGCGCGAACACGTCTTGTTGGATCCTTTGCATCTCAAATCGGTCGAGCAAAATATCGAGCCGTTTGCTCACGAAGCCGTCGCCGGCCAGGACAATAGCGCATTGGCCGCGCTCACGGCGCCAAAGCCGGATGCCGCGGGGGCCGATGTGCCCGCCACCGGTGAAGCGGCGTTCACTGCGGTGTGTTCGGCGTGTCACGGCGCGGGTGTGAATGGCGCACCTAAAGTCGGCGATCACGCCGCATGGGGTCCTCGTATCGCACAAGGTAAAGACGTCCTGTATCAGCACGCCATCGGCGGCATCCGCAACATGCCTGCAAAAGGCGGCACCACCTGGCCTGACGCGACGATTCGCCTGGCCGTCGACTACATGGTTTCGCTCAACAAGTAGGTCGGTCGAGCGCGCGCAGACGCACCGCTTCGGAAACGTCGACACGGCGAATCCCGCCGGCCCCGGCCAGATCCGCACACGTGCGAGCGAGTTTGAGCACCCGGTGGTAGGCTCTGGCCGAAAGACCCAAGCGGGCAATCGCGGTGCCGATCAGCGCCCGCGATTCACGCTCGAGCGGACACCAGCGGGTCACCTCCTCCGTACTCAGGCGCGAGTTCAATTTGCCCTGGCGCGAGACCTGTCGCGCGTGGGCCGCGGCAACGCGCGCGGCGACCGCCGCCGAATTTTCGACTGGCTCGGCATCGCGGGCGATCAGGTGTTCGACCGGCAGGGCGGCGACTTCGACGTGGATGTCGATTCGGTCGATGAGCGGACCCGATAAGCGGCTGCGGTAGCGGGCGACCTGTTGTGCGGTACAGCGGCATCGCCCCCGAGGATCGCCCGCGTAACCGCAGGGGCACGGATTCATGGCCGCAACCAGCTGAAACCGCGCCGGGAACTCGCAAGTCCGCTTTGCCCGCGACAGATGCACCACGCCGCTTTCGAGCGGCTCACGCAACGCCTCGAGTGCATTGCGCGCAAATTCGGGCAGTTCATCGAGGAACAACACCCCCAGGTGGGCCAGCGACAATTCCCCTGGCCGGAACGCGGCGCCACCGACCAGCGCCGCCATCGAGGCCGTATGCTGCGGGCTGCGAAATGGCCGTTCGCGACCTTCGCTGGGCCGACTGCCGGCTGCGGACTGGACCTTCGCCACTTCCAGTGCCTCGTGTCTGCCGAGCGGGGGGAGGAGGCCCGGCAGCCGTTGCGCCAGCAGCGTTTTTCCCGCGCCGGGAGGGCCGATCATCAGCAATCCGTGTCCGCCCGCAGCCGCTATCTCAAGCGCACGCTTGGCACCATATTGTCCCTTGACCTCGGCCAGGTCGGGCGGGTGCCGACAGGGCGCGGGCGGCAGAGCGCGTGCCACTGGCAGGGAGTCCCCACCTTGTAGGGCATTGCAGACTTCGCGGAGGTGTCGCGCCAGTTTGATCTTCGGTCCGGCCACCAGGCTTGCTTCCAGAGCATTAGCTGCCGGCAGGATCAATTCGGAGCCGTGCCTCGAGCCTTCGAGCAGCGCCGGCAGCAGTTTTGGGGTCTCACGCAATTCACCACCGAGCGCCAACTCACCATAAAACTCACGGTCGACCAGTGCGTCGGCGGACAATTGGCCGCTGGCGGCCAGGATACCCATGGCGATCGGCAGGTCGAAGCGGCCACCCTCCTTGGGCAAATCCGCCGGGGCCAGACTGACCGTGATCCGGCCCGGCGGAAAATCGAAGCCGGCCGTCACTAAAGCGGAGCGCACACGCTCTCTGCTTTCTCTGACCACGACTTCCGGCAACCCCACCATGAAGAACGCCGGCAGACCCTGGCCGATATGGACCTCCACGCGGACCAGCGGTGCGTTGAGGCCGTCGGGCGCCCGGCTCAGCACGGTACTAAGTTGCATGTGGCGCAGCTATTGGGGCGTCAACTTCGCTTCGAGTTCTTTGACGCGAGCCTCGAGCGTGGTCAGCGTGGCTTGGGTGCGGGCCAACACTGCGGCTTGTACGTCGAATTCCTGGCGGGTCACGAGATCAAGCTTGCTCAATTGCGCCTGCAGCACCGCTTTCAAATTACCCTCGACGTCCCGCCCGAAACTCCTGACGGAGTCCGGCACCGCATCCGCCAATCGGCGGGCGAGATCATCCAATGCGCTGGAATTCAAAAAACTCATAAAAACCTCCGAGACTCAGTGTGACAACATGGGATACCGCACTCACCGCGCCGACCGCACCCCGATAACGCATTCCGTTCCACCTGTCGCACCGCTATGGGGCACCCGCGGCGATCGCGCCATGCAAGTCATTGATCCTCCTTATCAACGACGCTGGCATGGAAACTGCATTAATGAGTTCAATAGTACGCGCAAGCTGGTAGGGAGGCCGGTCGATTAAACGGTGCAGGCGGGGAAAAATGCATGAAGCTCATCACCGCAGTGATAAAGCCTTTCAAGGTGGACGAGGTGAGACAAGCGGTGGCGGATATCGGCATTCAAGGGCTGACCGTGACCGAAGTCCACGGATACGGACGCCAGCATGGGCATTCGGAGGTTTATCGGGGCGCCGAGTACAGCGTCGAGTTTTTGCCGAAGGCGAAGATCGAGCTGGCGGTCGACGACTCGATCGCAGAGCAAGTGATGGAAGCAGTTTGTAACGTGGCGAGAACCGGCAAGACGGGCGACGGTAAGGTTTGGATCCTCGAACTGGAACAAGCGTTGCGGGTGAGAACCGGCGAAACAGGGCCGGATGCCATTTAGATCAGGAGTTTACGAGTGACCATCGATGCTTTGGAAAGAGCAAATTTGCAACACGAGGACATCAGAGGCCCCGTCCATATTGGAGCGAGGCACAAACTTCTGACGATTTAGGAGCATCTCGCGCCGGCAAGCCAGCCAACTCCCCCGTCGGTGCGATATCCCGGCGGCGTGGGCTCCCTACGTGGGTCCACGCCGTTTTTTATATTCGCGCGACCGGCGCAAGACGCTTAGCGCTTTATACATCAGAAAACCTTAATACTCCATGCTGTGGCGCATCAATTGCCGTGCTACGCCGCTGCTAGACTGCTCAACCACCGATCGAAGGAGCCTGCCCGAATGAAAATGGTCATTGCCATCATCAAACCCTTCAAACTTGACGATGTGCGCTCCGCGCTGGCGGAAGTGGGCGTACAGGGCATTACCGTGACCGAGGTCAAGGGATTTGGCCGCCAAAAAGGTCACACTGAACTGTATCGAGGAGCGGAATATGTCGTCGATTTCCTACCCAAAGTAAAGCTCGAGCTGGCCGTCGACGATGACCAGGTGGATCGGGTGGTGGAGGCAATTATTGAGACCGCGCGGACAGGAAAAATCGGTGACGGAAAGATTTTTGTCTCCGAACTCGGGCAGGCGGTACGAATTCGAACCGGCGAGGCAGGTTCACGGGCGCTTTGAAGATTGGAGGGGGCTTTAAGTCCATGAAACTCGTTCTAATGTGCGCAGTCTTGCTGGTTTGGTCCGGCATCGCGTCCGCCACCGTGTACAAGTGGGTCGATGCCCAAGGCAAGGTGCAGTACGGCGACTCGCCGCCGGATGGTGTCAATGCCGAGGTCGTGGAAATGCCGGGCAGCCACGCGACTCCGGCTGCAGCGGAGCGACCGGCCGCTGCCTCCGCCAAGGCGCCGGCGACTGACGACGGCGCCAAGAAATCGGTCGAAAGCGATGTCGCTCAATCGCGAGAAAAACAATGTACCGAAGCCCAGGATCGGTACAAGAAGCTGATCGAAACTCGCAAGCTCTACAAGACCGGTCCCGACGGTGAACGTCAATATTTGAGTTCCGATGAGATTGATGCGGAACGCCTTGCCGCCAAACAAGACGTCGACCAGATCTGCAATAGCCCAACGTAGGCTTCGAGCCTCAACCTCGAAGCTTCGCGATCGCCTTTGCCCCTCAAGGCACAAAGCCTTAGGCTACGCACTTTCGCAAAACACAACTGGATCGCGCATGCAAACGGGTTTCGTCGGACTGGGTGCCATGGGGGCGCACATGGCCCGCAATCTTCACACGGCCGGGCTGCTCACCGGCGTGTGGAATCGAACAGCGGATAAAGCCACGGCGCTCGCCCAGGAGTTACGCTGCCACGCCTTCGCAAGCCTGGAAGAATTGGCGGGCAATTGCGAAGCGGTGGTGATTTGCGTGTCGGCCGACGACGATCTGCGCGCAGTGATCGATGGCCTCGATCCGGGTTTGAGTCCCAACATGATCGT
>Ga0116228_10001451_pt1 | contig 19722 bp, 9 predicted proteins | sample S1TSphfallax_2_FD_89694 | JGI IMG/M metagenome (GOLD analysis project Ga0116228, IMG submission 89694) | Host-associated microbial communities from peat moss isolated from Minnesota, USA - S1T2_Fc - Sphagnum fallax MG | ecosystem: Host-associated > Plants > Peat moss > Unclassified | place: USA... | reverse complement strand
GATCTTTTGTTTGGACTTCAGTCCTTTTTGTTCCTTCTCTTTGTTCCCTTGCCGGATGTTTTTCCTTTATTTATTTATTAATTTATTTTGAACCTTGTGCATTACCAATGTTGGTCTGGTGTATTCTTATGAATGCAACAGCCTAGTATTGAGTACTTAATTTTTTTCAAATTTCCATACCAGCTTGGTCTTGTAATTGGGTCATACTTCATATTTCAGGTCTGGTTCTGGATCCTGTTATTCAAGACTCTCAGTTCCCAGCTTATTATTATTATTTTTTTAAAAAATATTATTTTAAATTATTAATAAATAATCCTAAATGGGACCCATTCCGAATTGGGTATAGTTCTAACTAGGTACCCGTAGCCCACAATTAAAATTTTCTAATTGCTTGCGTTTTACAGGCAATAAAAAGTGCCTAGCTATTCCAACTACATTCAAAACCTGACAATTGAACTTTTGATTTTATTAAAACTTCAGCACAAATAATAAATTATTTTTCAAAAACTTGACAAATTATTATTTTTTAAATTTATGCCAAAATGATAAAGGTAGTACTATGGTATATATATATATATATATGTATATATATATATATAAAGAACTAGAACATGCACAAACCAAATTATACTCCTAGTTACTCAAAGTACCTATTGTTAAGGGCCAGAGGAAATCAGCACCCACCATTGCTGCACCATGAAGGATGAAAGATGGAGCGTAACTGGTCAGGTAACAGTTCTTTGCTGGGTTCCAGTAGGTACCCATGGTGGTTAGCTCAATGCTCTTCTTACTACCTACCCACTAACCAAGTGGGTTGTTAGTAGATATATAGTTATTTTCAGTGTTGGTTGGTTCTTCCTTTTTTGAAAAAACCTTCCATCCCAGATTTAATATTTAAAAAAAATTGGTAGGTTTTCTAGTGTGGGTTTGAACCCAGTTCTTCAAAATTTTAAACTTGTGGTTTTGGTTTTGATAAAAAAAAATTCAAATTCTTTAAGGCCTAGTTTGAAAATAGGGTTCAATTCTATGTGCATGCTAACACTTCTCAAGACTAATTTTTTTTATAAATACAAAGCTTTACAATAAGTTGAAAATTGAGAATTGTGAAAATGTTGAGTTTTACAACAAATTAAAACCACTTACCTATCTATACAGTTCAGCCTACTTATGACTTTTCAAAAAAGTTCAATGTTCTTACATTAATGGAATTCAACCTATTCTCAAGAGTTTATTTTCAATTGTTTGGATTCAATTCAGGTCTTGTTTTCCATTCTAACAAAGGTTCAATCCATGGTTTGGTTTTTCTACTGGTCCACCAAAATGGTGTTGGGTTGGGTTTATTTAGGTCACAAGAACTTGAACCCTTATGTAATCATAAAAAGTTGTCATGTTTTCCCCCATTTATTTTTTCATCATTCCTTTGAGATAACCTCCAGTGAAATCTGATGGCCTGTGTAAGATCCCAATCAATGTGTCAACATGACCTTACAACTTTTTGTAAGCCTGTCATGTTCTTGTTAAAAAAATTTAAACACACATTTTATTTTCTTTAACATTTATAATATATAGAAAAATAATCTTTAAATAATTCTTATTTTTACATGTCTAAACAGAAAAACTCAAAAACAAGAGAAGATCATTTTTTTTAAAAACATCAAAGTTCAAACCCCAACCTGCATCAAAGTTTTTGCAAACTTATCAACAACAAATCCAAGTTTCTTGCAAACTTATTAAAAATGAATCCAAATGATCAAAGCAAAGCTAAAAACACAAAAAAAAAATGTATAAAAAAGGAAAATGAATCAAAACTATGGATGTTTCAAAAGTCTATGCCATTGAAAACCATCTCAACTAGGGAAATGAATTTAGTTTTCTGAGGTATCCATGTATTGAAACAAAAATGTTAACTAAAGTGAAAAGATGCATGGCCTCAAGTGAATAAAAATCAAGAGCTTGCAAATCCAAAACTCAAAGTTACATTTTTTGATGTTGAAATAGAACTAGATTATGTCAAAAAGATTTGAAAATGTGTTGAACTAAGAACAACCTTGGGATCAACCACATAATTGATTGTAATAGGGTAATTTTACAAATTCCTAAAGACATGGCCAAAGCCCATATTCATGTTGACAACTCCAAGTGACACATGGCCAAAAATTGAATCTAGGCATTCCTTGGACTTAGGATGTTCATTTTTCAAACACTTTATTCTAGAATGCATCTTCAATATCAACAAAAGATTTCTTAGCAACATCTTCAAATTGAACAACTAAGTTCTCGATACTAGAATTGGGAATAACAATAGTGGGTGCATTTGACATATAAAAAACCTCTACATCAAAAGTAGGAACATCAATGATTTTGAATTCAAGTTGTTGCAAGAAAATTTCAATCTTTACGATTTGCAAAAAAATGAAATCATAAAGAAACAATTAGGATCTATTGAAAATTTGATTTACAAGTTGATTCGAGATCATCAACAATGTAATTACAAAATTTGAATTGGACACAAGAAATGAATGCCATCTTTTGTATATGAAAAAACATGAAGAAACGTCATAAGATTGCCATGTACATTGGAGAGAGTAGAAAAAAAGATAAAAATTAATTTACTCATATCTTGATCCCAATATAAAATTTAAAATAGAAATTCAAAGAAAAATTAATTATTGTTACAAAAACTAAACATCAAGAATAAACATAAACACTAATTCAAAGAATAACTAATTACTATTCTAAAAACTTAACAAAATCATCAATCAAAAGTTCATTAATTTTTATTGCAAAAACTAAAAAGAATTTTCAGTTTGAAAATCAATGACTACTATTACAAAACTATTGAATCATCAATATAAAATTACATTGATTAATGTTATAGAATTGAAAGAATTGATTTTAAGTCAAAGATTCATGTAAAAAATAAAACGATTGATTTAAGGATTATTTATTATTACAAAAATTCAAGGGAATCACTTTCAAAACATTCGCCTAGGGGGGACACTAATCAAAAAAACTAAAAAATACTTGAGTAAAAACATAGGGTGCAATATATTGGTTGTGAGGTAGAAATTATAAGTTAATTAATTAAAAAAATAGGGTGATATATATTTTGAAAAAGATATTATAATAAATATAGGGTATGTGTAAATATTTAATATTATAATTTTGTAATAAAAAAGATAGCATGTGCATTATAAAATAAAGATATTAGTTGTTAGTAGGTTCACTTATTATGAAATAATGTTGATTAATTGTCTTTTGATTGTATGTGATACTTATAGGGTCAATAAATTAATTGAGGCAAAACTGAATTTAGGACATTTAAGTGAACATTCAAGAGTTGGAAAACCCACTTGGATTATAATGGCACAAGTAATGGAACATGATGGTTAGGGAGAGTGCAAAGAATTAAAAGGAGAATTAGAAATAGATGGGGCCTTTCAAGACAACCCATTGAGTTGATGAACAAGCTTAATGCAATAGCTGAAAAAATAATCAGGGCCATGTTATCATGTTGTTATTAAAATGGTTTAGTAAATCAAATGGTAATCTTAAATTTAAGTATGACGTAATTGATACTAATTGGGTGGATGTAGCTTCTATTATATCTATTGTCACTATGAATTATGAGAAGGAAAAGACATCTATTGGTTAGATTGTATTGATGCAAATTCTCTAGATGAATTTGTGACTAATAAAATTCTGTAAACTATAATTTTTTTCATTTCAACTACATTCCATGCTTTCATTTTTGCTTTAACTTCCGAACTTTTCTAACTTTGAATTATGTAAATTTAATTTTTTTAAGTAATATAGGGTACTAAAATTGAATTCTAGAAAAAATTATAAACAAATATAGGGTGGTTAAAATATGTGCATATTAGAAAATTAGATAATAATAGGGTGAGGGAAAATATAAATCCAAAATCTAATACCCCCCGCAAAATAGTCATTTGACACACGTATGTGAAAAAAATAACATTAAGTGTCCCCCCTAGGAATATTCATCAATTGCTAATTTTCAATTTCAAATGGAGAAAGGAAGAAAGAACAAACAATTTGAAGGAAAAAATCCATCAATCTTATATTTTTTCTATTGTAGAGATTTTAAAAAATAAATAAATTTATAATCTTTTTGTATGCAATTTGTTTATCACTTAATGCTTCTTCATTCTAAAGCAAATGATTACATTCCAATTTGCCATTTATATTTTGTTATAGAATTTTATTTTGAAAATGTTTATCTATTTGGTTATAGCTAGAGAAAAAATAAAGAGAAAAATTTAGAGCGATGAACTTTGAAAGAAATAACATTAAAAAACAAAAGAAACAATATGTAGGGATGCAAAGCAATAAATAGTAGTAATTTTATTGTCATTGTTAATTAGATTATACCTATAATTACCAAATAATAATACTAATAATAATAATAATAATTCAAAGACTAAAACAATGCAAAAGAACAAGTCAAACAAAAATACAGTAGTTGGATGAATGAACAAATACAAAAACAACTTGACTAAAACAAAAAGTAAAAGTAAAAGCACCCTTTTGGAAGAAAAAAATTGCTAACATTTTTGCTTTGTATTGTCACTTCTTCAACATAACTTTGCACTCTTGTTCAATCAATTTTCACTTTTCTAAATAGAAAGAAAATAAGAAAGAAAGAGTGGAAGCATTTACTTCCCATGAAAAATGGTATTTCAATGTTTGGTTAACTCCATGCCATATTCCCGTAGAGCAAAGGCTTCTTCCATTCAAGTTATTTTGATGCCTTTGTTGGCTTTGTTTTTCAATTTGTGAAGCTTGCCAACAATAAATAGTAGGAAACCACACAATAGAAAAGTCCTAGAAATCATAACGACCTAAATCGTAAGTTTGACCCTATTGGTGTTATAAGCTAATAAATATCCTATGTTAATGTCTTCCTCTCTTCCTTAATAAACAAAACATTAGATTTATGTATGTTTCTACTAAGACCCATAATAGTTCCACACAAAGTTGTTTCATCTTTAACTAGCTTCACACGTTAAAACTTTCATTGATGAAAATGTTGGAAGGCATTGAAGGTGTTTCTAAAAAGACATAAGCAAACCCAAGGAAGATTGAACTTACAAATGCAAAAGATGCAAGTGAGGCCATTGCTTGGCAAGAGAATCCATTTTGAATTTTAAAGTGCAAACTAAAAAAATCACATACAACCAATTCCTTTTTTATATGCATCTTACAATAATCTTTTGTGTGAATTTTTTGTAATAGCTTTAGATTTGTTCAACAACAAAACATAAAAAGAACAAAATATAAAATTAAACATAATAAGATAATCTACAATGAATTGAATTACAAAATTGGAATCAAACATACATACCTTATTAATGAATATAAAACAGGCCCCTCCTTCTTTGCAACTTGAAGAATGAACATGAACATCTTCAATAATACCAAATATGTGCATTTTTTAAAGGATTTGTAATCAATTTTTCTATGTCACAACCTCAAAATGCCTACCACTTGTCAAAAGAAATTATAGCCCACATTTTAGCATGTTTGTGAATCTTCAATCAATTTTGTTGACATTTTCAAATTCTTTGTCATTAATGTCCAAAAATTGAAATTTTTGAGATGCATAATTAGGACTAGCAATTTCCATGGCATTACTAGCCTAAACATCAACAAGATTAATAGTGGGATAAGCAACATGAATAACATTGATTACATTAATAGAAATTATATGATGCAAATAAAGTTCATTTGAGCTACTAACATCAGGAACTTTAAAATCTAATTGTAGAGAGGGGAGACTACAAGAAACATCACCAACATTCACATAACAAACTTCAATAGTTAATGGAGAATAAAGGTTGTAAGAAGTTGAAAAGAGATTCAAATCAATTCAAATAGTTATTTCAAAATATTGAACACCATTAAACAATTACACAAATAATCCAAAGGCGTCATTCTCCAACTTCGCATGAATTCAATCAATAGTAGCATGAAAAGTATAAGGAGTCTTTATTTTCTTTATATTTTGATCCACATCAAAACTAATGAATCAAAAAGTGTCAAATATTTTATAAGTACTATATTTTAAACCACTAAAAATCAAAATTCCATCATAATCATCCACGAATGTGTATTTACATGGTGAAAAACATTTAGGTGAATTTTTTTTAAAAAGGTGACCTTGTGACAAGATTTTGGAAGAAAAATTTTAGAAGAAAAATTATCATTTTCAATTTTTGCAATTGAAAAATGTTGTTTACAACTAATTTTTTAGTTGCAAACAACATTTTTCATTTTTAGTTACAAATGAAATTTTTTAATTGCAAAAATTGATTGTAATTGATTGTAATTTTTCTTCTAGTGGAAATGAGAAGGGGAAGGTGGTGGCTTCCTCCAAGTCCGGGCCGTGGTGAGTCTTATGAGTTTGTGTTTGCCCATGGCTCATTCGTGCACCAAAAGTGCTTCAACTAACCAACTTGTGGTTTGGTTTGTGTAGGTTTGTGTGAATAATTGACTTGCTTGTCACTCATCCTACTCCATTTTGGAGCTCCAGCACGCCCCTCTACCCCCAAAGTGCTACGAGCCAAGGAGCGTGCCCCAACTCTTTTTCCTTTTGCTATTTTCACCTTTGGACTCATAGTTGAACCCATCAAGGAGCTTGGGGGTGTGTCATCTTAAATGACTTATATGAATTTGAAGGATTGGCTATTTTACAAATTGGTTGAAAAACTCTAAATTGTGCCATAAATTTTTTGTTGTATGTAATTGTTTGTTCCAATTAATTGACACTCATGGGAATTTTTGCACTCCAACGCTAAACATTTGCATATATATCTTTATAGCATGCCATCAATCTATTATTGTATGCAATTGTTTGTTTCAATTAACATTCATATATGGGAATTTTTGCATTACTATACATTAAATATTTGCATATCTATATATAGGCAATTATTTTTTGTTTAAGACGAATTTTTATTACAAGGCTAGATTAATCTACATGTAATTATTGTTTATGCAAGAACTTTTGTATAAAAAATTCAAAATGTTCATGTGTTCCTTGCCTAATGTAGTTTCAATGTTGGGTTGCACAACAATGATGTCCTATTATCATGAGTTCATGACTCATTGCAAATAGGTTGACACAACAACAATTAGAGAAGAGGCAAACAACATAAAATTCTAGATAGAAGAAACTTCGTGATGCAAAACAAGTAGTTCTGTTATGTCAAGAAGATCTCATCTTTACCCAAGGGGTTGGAAAAGATATTATCGTTAAAAGATATCAGAGGGTCTAATCACACACAAAGGAGCCAATGAATATAAGGTTGTAGTCCTTATTAAGGATTAAGAATTTTCATATTTGAAAAATGGTTTCCATGAATTTTCATAGAATGTGTAATTACCTATATTTATAAAGTGATTATTCTTAAGATAAATCAAATGAATACATTTAAGCAGAAATATATAGTGGAAATTAATATATGTTTAAAATCTATAGTGAAAGATTATAAAAAAGTTGATCAAACATAACTTTCTTCAACATCATTCAAAATGTAATAGAACATATTCACAAAAAAATTAAGTATTTTTACTTAAAGTGCATCAACCTTCATGAAATTGCAACCTTGCCCTTTCTTCCAACACAAAAAATATTTTTTCTTTTATAAAGTTCTTCATATTATGTGATTTCAATGGTTAAAAACATGTTCAAACCATTAAAAAGGATTAGTGTGGGTCACCAAACTAAATGATAGATTCAAGTTTTTCTCAATATGAGGCCCTCATATACATCAATGTATGGACATCCATAAATTTCATCAAAACTTGTTTCTTTTTACATAGGATAAAATTTTTGTACCCTAATCAACATCCCACTGTTCACTCCTTATGTTGCACTAAATGACTAGTGAAACATGCTAGAATTGCACAAAAATTACTAAGATACAAATTCACAAGTATAAAATTATTATGAACTTGATTTCATTAAATTCCAATGCATATAACTTTAATTATGATTTTTCAAAGTTAAGGGGGTACATGATTTTATTGCATTTAACACATTCATTGGCTCCTTTGTGTGTGATTGGACCCCAAAGTAAGCTTGCTTCCACAATTACACAAGGCATCCATAAAGAATTGTTCAAATGCTTAGGACCAAAAAACAAAAAATTGGTTATGGAAAAGGTTTTTGCAAACCCCACCTTTCAATCTCGCTTGTTAGACTCTTTTATTCCTAAAAATCTTGCTATAACTACACAAGAATTAATAGCAAGGATATGTGTTTCTTTGCAAGAAATTAGTTCAAACTCAAATGTTAAACTTGCTACCAAACACACAATCTTGACAATAGTGAATACAAGGGCAACTAATTGTAGCAATGTGGCTAGGGTGCTTGGTATACACCCTTGAAACATTGTTGCAACAATGGTACAATTATCTTTAACTTGTGATAGTGGGGAGGCATTCCATGAGAAAAAAAAATGCTAACAACCTTTTGCCTACTACAAGAAAATGTAGTTCAATGGGGACAAAAGAAACCCATGTTAGCTTGAATAAAAGTGAGGTGATTAGAAAAGATTGGGGCTCGACATATATGATGAAAAAACAATTCACTTCCTAATGGAAACTTAGGTACATATTTATTTATAATTTTTTTGATTCATAACTTATTTTCATGCATTTGAATTTGAACCTTGGACTCAAAGTTGGAAGTGTAAGTCAATGAATTCAATCTTTGCATGTTCAAAGATACTATAGAATTTGGGCTTTCAAGGTCTAAAATGGATAAACCATAACTACATTCAACTCACATGTTCATATTTATACATTATGTTAGGAATAACAATTAGATGTCATACTAAAATATCTAGAGCTTTGTTGTTGCATGTGATATGTGTAGATTAAATTCATAAAAAATTTCAAAGTACCCATCTTAAATTATTTGTTAGTTAAAGGGTATTTGAATTTTTGAAACCATTATTTGTGAAGCTTCTAAAAGATAACAATGCTTATTGTTGCATCTACCATGTAAAATTGAATGAATTGAACTTGCATTCAACCTATTAAGGACAAGAAATTCAATTCACATTATCTTTAATTTTGTGATTGTCACTTTGGAAATGTATGTGGCAATGATCGTGACACGTTCCCAAGCTCTTTGTTAGCCTCGAAGATGAGCCTAAGGTAGAAAACAACGGAAAGGTTAGGAGTTCGAGGCACGCTCCCTGGCTCTTAGCATTTTAAAGGGGTAGAGGGGCATGTTGGAGCTCCGGGATGGGACTAGGAAGAGTGACAAGCAATTTATTCACTCATTCGGATCTACATCCAACCAACCACAAGTTGGTTAGTACTATGTTGCAACACCTTTGGTGCTAAGACAAGCCACGGGCGACTTTGGACTCACAAGACTCACCACGGACTGAACTCAAGGGAAGCCACCACCTTCCCCCATATAGTATTCTCTGCGCCTCTCCGTGAGGCCCACATCCAAATGGCCTTTTTGTCCTAGGACTCCCAAAGGGGAGTCTTGAAATTGCTAAAGTTGGACTCCCGCAACTTTGTGGGGCCATAATTTCTTGCTCAGACTTTTGATTGGGACGAGGTCTAAAGCAAAGTTGTAGCTTTCATCGAGAACTTTCCAACATTGTATCGCACTCCATCTGCCCGTACGGAAGTCGGGTTGATTCCCGACTTTTTGTGGTCGGGAATCAAACTACCAGTTTGATTCTCGACCTTGCATTTTGCCATAACTTGCGTTGTAGATATCCAAACGGGTCATGTGAGCCCATTTTAGACATCTACACTTCAATAGATTTCCAATGATATAAAGAACTCCTCAATGCAAGGAGTTTTGACCTCTATAATTTCTCTTTGAAGGTTCAAGAATCCACTGGGACTCCAATTCTCAAAAGGAGAGTTCACTTAAAAGTGTGAGTTTTCATTCTAACTCTCTTCTTGGCCCGTGCCTTTGAGACCCTTTCGCCTTGGTCGCGAGCCGAAGGCTAGGGTTGCGACAAATCAATAATAATGCCAAGTATCATGTGTGGTATAAAGGTATCATTTAGATGTGTGAAGCTATAGTGTACCTTAAACCCATGGCACAAACATGCATGCTTGTTTGGTAGCTATCCAATGTGTGGAGTGTAAAAACTAGCTTAGTGTCCTAAGGAGTTGATGAGATCATATTTTGATGTCATCCAATGATGCGCTTTGCATTGGAAACCACTATGGTTAGAACAATCAAACATTGAAAAAGTTGACTTCGGTTTATAAGACCACAACATCGAATAAATTCATAAACTTTTTAACACCCAAATCACAACAATTTTCTAAACACAACTTTGTTGCACAATGGGAATATATGCATTTCAAAAAATGCATTAAATCTTTCCTAACCAACACAATTGTGTTTATGGTTAATTTTGTTGAAAACTACAATTTTGAAGTTCAAAACACTATTACAATTCATGGTTTTTTTAATTGGAAAATCCAATAAAAGAAGGACCATTTGGACATGTGTAAAAAAGACCATCATGTCAATTTGGACAAGTTAATTTAGATTTGTCCAACATGATTGGGTGGTCTTTTTGACCAATAGAGTGTTAGACTATTTGATTAGTCATTTGACTAGTGGATAGTAGACCATTTGACTAGTGAAATCGTACCTTTTTGAAGTTGATCATTACCAAAAAAAAGATTCATAGGTAGGTAGCAACTTAACTTAGCCTACCTAACCTACCTTAGTTTACTTTAACTTAGCTAACTTTCTTATCTTAACCTTTTAAGCATATATATAAATTGCAAGCATTAGAAATTGAACCTTTAACCCCCCCAATGATAATCCAAGTCCTTATCAATGAATTACACATTCCAAAGTTGACAAAACTTGTCAAGTTTTTAATTTCACTTGTTTATATTTCACATCATTAGTTATGTAAGTAAAAAAGTTAGGTAATTAATAGGTAGGTTGCATGATGGTTGATAGGTAGAGGGGGTAAATAGGTAGCTTATACTCCGTAGGAGGTAGGTAGGTAAGTAAGTAGGTTGTAATAAATAAGAAGTAACAAGTAGGTAGGTAGGTCTATTGTAAGAAGTAGGAGGTAGGTGGGTAGATCTAGGTAGCTTGGTAAATAGGTAAATAGGTTGTAAGAAAATAAAAGTAGCTAAGTGGAAAAATTTAGGTAGGTATAAGATGTGAGGTAGGTAGGTAGGTAGGTATATCATAAGAGGTAAGTAACTAAGTAGCTTTAGGAGGTAAGTAGGTCGATAAGTAAATTGGTAGGTAAGTAGGCCTAAGTTATTGCCTAACGTGGTTTGTAGTTATTTTTGCCTATTAGATAAAATAAAATGTCCCATTTGATTAGATTACAATTGTTCATCATGATTAAAAATGTCATTTTGTTTTCTCCAATTTGACTAGATGTTCAAGTTGACAAATAGTCAAATATGTCACTTTAGTCAAGTTCACTATTTAAAAAAAATACACATGTCATTTAAGCCTTAGGCCTGTAGTTAAAATATACATGTCCATAAATTAAAAAAACCTTGTTGGTCAACTTGCACATTTTGAAAAACTGTGAAATGAAATGTAAAGTATGCATTAGCATAGTTATCAAATTTTTATTCTGATGCATATCAATTTTTTTCCACAATCCTACATTTGATCTATATGACTATCGCAACCTTAACTTTGGGTTTACGACCAAGGCAAGGGCTTGCAAGGGTGCAGGCCAAAAGGGAAGCCCGGGACTCACATCTCATGCTCCTGGAAGTGTAGGAGAATGTGAGGGAATGAACCTTCACACTCCTAAAGGAGCTCCCACTTTGGGAGTTGGAGTCCCAAAGGACTCCTGAATTTTTAGAGAGCAATTACAGGGGTCAAAACCCAATGGATTGAAGATTTCCTTATATCATTGAAAAGTTATTGGAATGTAGATGTCTAAGATGGGCTTACATGACCCATTTGGACACTTCAAACACAAGTTATGGCCAAAAGAAGGGTCGGGGGTCAAATTGTCAATTTGATTATCGACCACTAAAAGTCGGGAATCATCTTAATTTCCTTGCATGAAGGTAATGTGCAACATATCGTTGGAAATATCTTGACAAGGGCTACAACTTTTTTTCAAACCCTATCTTAATCGGAGGTCTGCACGCAAAGTTATAAGCCCCCAAAGTCGCAGGAATCCCAGTTGTGGGAATTTTGGGATTCCCATTTGGGAGTCCTGGAACAAAATGACATTTGGGTGCTAGTCCCATGGCTAGGCACAGAGTATACTATAAGGGGGAAGGTGGTGGTTTCCCCCAAGTCTAGGTTGTGGTGAGTCTTGTGAGTCCGTGTTTGTTCGTGGCTCATCCGTGCACCAAATTGCTACAACTACGCACTAACCAACTTGTTGTTTGGTTTGTGCAGGTCCATGTGAGTAAGTGAAGTGCTTGTCAATTTTCCTAATCCGATCTTGGAGCTCCAACATGCCCCTTTACCCTCGAAGTGCGGCAAGCCAGGGAGCGCACCCCAATTCCTTCTCCTTTCGTTATCTTCATTTTTGGGCTCACAGTTGAATCCATCAAGGAGCTTGGGGGTGTGTCAATGATGATGACTCAAGAACTCTAATTAAGTATTGTTTTTAGATTTCAAATGATCATAAACATGACTATGAGTTTGTGCAACATTGTTTTAAATTCCATTGGCAATATATGGTGGAACAAAGATATTCACTTCAATCGCATTGGGTATGGATCAATGAATGTTAAACATCATAGTTTAAGACCATGGTACTTTGTTTCTTAATATCCAAATTTGACTAGGGGTTACAAAATGCTATGGAGTTTTTTTAATAGTGGCCATGGGAAAGAATTCCACAATAGGGTAGGAGTTTTGATAAAAAGATTTTTGCATCCCCAAGCTAAAAAGTTGCAAAATGCTAATGAGGTCATTCAATTCCTATGTGAATAATTGTTTTCTAAACTTGAATCATAATATTTTAATTCAATTAAGCTTTTCCATAGAACATTTTAGCATTTGAAGGTTGGGGATGTGGATAAAAATTCCCCTTTTTGCATCTATGATCCTATCAAAGGGACTATGAAAATTGATTAAAATGTGCTACTGACAAGAATAATTTCATTTAGTTACTTGTGAAGGATTTAGCACATGTTTTTATGAATTTTGTTTGGATAGTTGTTGGAATGAGTGCCAAAGTATCCAATGGACAGGTAAATGGATGCCAAAGTAACTTCAACCTTAAGATATTCACTATGTGCGAAAAATAAGGTATGAAGGTTGGGATGGAGATTAGCAATACAGGCTATAGGGTGTGTTTTCAATTTTTTTATTGTTCCTACAATTTGTTTATTTGGTGAATTTCATTTTCTTTTGTTATTCTTTTGTTTATAATTTGAATAATTGTAATCTCCCATGCAAATGATGCATGGGGGGGACACTGGTAAAATAATTAGAAAATATGTGAATAAAAATATAAGGTGCAATATATAGGTTATTAGGTAGAAATTATAAGTTAAATGGTCTAAAAATAACATACATTTTATTCAAATAATCAATTTAATTATAATATAAGGTAAGTAATAATTTTAAATAATGGATTAGAATTAATATAAGGTGGTTTAATATGTGTATATTAGAAAATTAGATAATAATAGGGTGATAAAAAATAGGTTGGACAATTACGTAATACCCCCCTTAAAAACGGTTGTTTGATGCATGTAGATTGCAAATTTTACAATAAGTGTCCCCCCCTAGGAAAAGATGAATTGGTTGTAGTATTGGAGGTTAGCGACAACGTCACAATTAATGTAGAGGATGGGAATGATGAAGGCACATATTTTTGGTTGATTCTATGCACTAAGCCATTGCATAAGGTAAGAACACCTTTTATAGACAAATGGGGGAATTAGTAGTTATGAGGAGGGTGCTAATGTCATTGGAAGTCTATATTATCAAAAATGGGGAAATAATGACAACACTTTTGCATTATTCAAGGGTTCACAGAAAGACTATGTTTATTCTCATCTAACGAGGGTAGTTGAATTCCTAATGCCTTTTAGGAACCATTGAATGATTGGGAACTCCATTGAATGATGCAATTTATGAGTTGCTAAAGGAGACTTTGCAAAGCATAAATTATGTCATTACTTCTTTGGATGTCAAGAACAATAGGTCAAGATTGACTTATTTGTACATGAACTACTTACTTTGTTACAAATGGAATCATTTCATGGACCATAACCTAGATAGATAGTCTTATTCGAGTTAATGTCAAGGACTAAAAGTTTGATCATTTTTTAAAGTCTTTTTATGATTTGCATATGTGTCTAGAATGGATCAATGTGTTCTACTTTGTTATGTGTTTTTAATGTTAGAGGGGCACATCATGATTAGTTTTGGAAATTTGGTTGTAAAATTAGCAAGTTCGTGCAATAATATGTGGACTAAAAGCTTTTTATATGGTAAATGACAAAGTCCAAAGGTTATGCTATAGAAAACATTTAGTTAGTTTTTAATTAAATCAACTAGTACATTAAATGTAAAGACTTTCCAACGATTATTGCATTGAAACAACAATGAAGTGAAAGCAATTTTGGACTCGCCATTCATAAACCTACTATTGTGGAGATCTAAAGACATTTCAATTAAAGTATTCCAAGGTCAAAGATATGGCACTACTACAAAAACATGTTATTTTGACAAAAGAATATAGTCATAAAGGACCCCATTTGGATAGTTGTCAACAAAACCATCTTGTCAATCTAAACAAGTCGTTTTGGCCATGTTTTGTGTGATTGGGGTGGTCTTTTTTACTAACAGACTATTGGATTATTTGATTGGTCATTTTTACCACTAGATAATGGACCATTTGACAAGTCAATTTTCTACATAGTTTTTTTTAGATTATTACCAAAATCATTTTTTTAAATAAATAAGTCTAGGTAGGTAGGTTATATATAGGTTTAGGTAGGTCGTAAAAAGGCAAGTAGGTAGGTGGTAGCCTAATTTAACCTACCTAACCTAGCCTACTTAAACTAATTTAGTCTATTTAACATTTTTAACTTAACTTCGCCTACCTACCTTGACCCTTTAAATATGTATATAAGTTACAAGTATTAGGAATTGAACCCTAGACCTCCACAACAATAAACCAAGTCCTTACCAATGGGCAACACCATGAAAGGTGTTCAACTTTTGTGAAGTTTTTAATATCACATGTTTATTTCACATCACTAAACATAATGGTTAAACCTAATGTTTAGTATAAATCAAATGGTTAAACTTAGTGGCTTAATGTAATGGTTAAACTTAATGTTTAAACCTTGGTAAAACTTAGCGATTAGTCTAATGGTTCAACTTAATTCATAAACCTAATGAGTAAACTTCATGGCTAAACTTTGGTTAAACCTAGTGGGTAAATTTAATGGTGAAACATAATGATAAAACTTTGGCTAAACATAGCGGCAAACTTAGTCAATAAACATAATGGTTAAATTTTGGTTAAACATAATGATTAAATTTAATGGTTAAACATAATGACTAAATTTTGGTTAAACATATAGTGGCTAAACTTAATTAATAAACATAATGGTTACACTTCATGGTTAAACTTTCATTAAACCAATGGCTAAATCTAGTGGCTAAATATAATGACTAAACTTTGTTTCAACATAATGACTAAACATAGTTGATAAATTTAACAGCTAAACTTAGTGGCTAAACTTAGTTGATAAACTTAATGGATAAACTTCATGATTGAAATTTAGTTAAACCTAGAGATTAAATTTAATAGTTAAACATAATAATTAAATCTTGACAAACATATATAATGGCTAAATCTAATTGATAAACATAATGGTTAAACTTCATTACTAAACTTTGGCTAAACCTATTAGTTAAATTTAGTGGCTAAACATAATGACTAAACCTTGGCTAAACATAATGGCTAAATTTAGTTGATAAACTTGATGGTTAAATTTCATGGTTAAATTTAATGACAAATCTAATGGTTAAATTTAATCATTAAACATAATGATTGAACCTTGGCTAAACATAATGGCTAAACCTAAATACTAAATTTAATGGCTAAATAAAGTGGTTAAACCTTGGTTTAACATAATGGCCAAACTTAAGTTAAACATAGTAGTTAAATATATGGTTAAACATAATGATTAAAACTTGGCTAAACATAATGGTTAAACATAATGGTTAAACTTATATTAAACTTAATGGGTAAATTTAATGATTCAACATAATGGTTAAACTTAAGTTATACCTAATGATTAAATTTAGGTTATAAGTAGTGACCAAATTTAATGGTTCAACTTAGAATAAACCTAGTGCCAAATCTAGTGGCTAAGCGTAGTGGTTAAAGCTAATGGTTAAATTTAAGTTACATTTAGTTTTTAAATTTTGATTAAATTTTGGGTAAACCTAATGGTTAAATTTAATGGTTAAAAATAATGTTTAAATCTAATGGTTACACCTAGTGGTTAAACTTAGGTAAATAAGTGGGTGGATAGGTATGATGTAAGTAATATGCATGTAGGTGGGTAAGTAAGTAGGTAGGTAACTAACTAACTAAATAAATAGGTGGGTAAGTAAATCAAAGGTAAATACATAAGTTAGTAAATCATGCCACATTTTATTAAAGATCATTTGTCATTTGACTAAATGTTCCATTTGACTAAAGACCATTGGTTATTATGTTTATAAATCATTGGCCATTTTGATTAAACGTTCCATTTGATTAAAGACCATTGGTAATTTTGATTAAAAATAAATGGCCATTTTAATTAAATGTTCAACTTGACTAAAGATTGTTACTCATTTTGATTAAAAGTCATTTTGACTAAAGTTGTACAACTTGACTATATGCATCTAATCAAATTAACCACTATAGTCAAATTGATTAATTAAACAATACATGTGTTATTCAAACCCTTAGCCTTTAATCAAAAACCTCGTAAATAACCATGATTTGTAATACTGTGGACTATATACCTAGTCTTGTCAAAAAAATTAAAAAGAAACTTGGGGTGATTATTCCTTGTACAAACTTGATTCATTTTCTACTATTTTAGTCCCATTTTAATATGGGTACAAACATTGTAATAAAACATCAAATGGATTGCATATAAAATGTTGTGTATGTATTCCATAGTGGGCATTGGGTGTACAAATATGGATTGTTTTGAATAAAACTCACTTGGAGTCCTTGTTTTAATTAACCACTATTGTGAATACAATTCAATTCATGTTTGCATGAGTCATGGTTTCCAATTTTTAGCCAATGTCCACTTGGCAATCCAACATGTGCCCTTTTTGGATTTAGTTATGACGATTGTAGATTAGATTAAGGTTATTATTATTAAGTTATGAATGGACTTGGTTTTAATATCCAGGTATGGACATTGTGATTTAGTAAAATGGACTATTTGTTGTATGTTTTATATATGTATTATATGGACATTGGATGTACAAATATGGATTATTTTGGATACAACACAATTGGAATCCTTGTTTCAACTAATCAATGTTTTGAATTTAATTTAATCAAGTACCATTAGTAGGATCTTTTCAAGCTTTTCTAGTTGTTACTAGATTTGGTGGTAACCACTTCAAAAGCTAAACAAGATCCAACATATGGTGATTTTAAGGTCTTGGATGTCAAAGATCTAAAGTTATTGTAACATGACTTGATCTAAATTTTTCAAAGAACATAAAAAAGATGGAGTTGTTGCATGTAGATTTGGATAGGTATTTCTACTTGTTTTGAGCTATGCTTGTTTCTTGTCCCAAATATTTATGTATATAATGTTGTGTCAAATTATATATTTGATTTGACAACTAAAAGTCTTGATGAAAGGAATTAAGCAATTTGTATAATTTTATGTCATTGTATGTCTTTTTGTTGAACTTAGCATTTGACTAATTGTCAAAACAAAATGTACACTTGTGTAAGTTACAAAACAAATTTGTTGCAAAACAATTGAATTACAAGGATTAACTAAACTTTGCAAAACAATCATAGTTAATACATAATATTTATTATTTTATTAGTCATTTATTATTAAATTAATAATAGCATAAAATAAATTTATATTTCTAGAATTTATTTATTTATTATGATTATTCAATTATAAATTTTTTTTGAAATATTGAAAATAATTAATAATTACAATATAATGTATCATAATGTTACTATTGATGAATAATATTTTTTCATTTAAATTAAATTAATTCTTTTTAATAATCTACCAGTTTATGTAATAATTTAAATAGTTTAAGCTACTACTAGTTACTACTTAATTAATAGGTAGTAATAAGTAGTAGGTTGGTTGATTGGTAAGTGGGTAAGTATGTAATTCGGTAGTGCCTAGTTAATCAATTAGTAAAAATATAGCCATTCGATGATGATTGTGGCAGTCATTGTCCAATCAGCTGCACAATAATTCTGTTCAAGTTTTGGACAATTGAAATTTTAAATGAAAAATATTTGCTTAGTCAACGAGAATGGTACCATGGTAGTTAAGCTAAAAGGTAGAAAACGAAGGAAAAACCAACTCTTGGGTAAATCACTGTGGTTGTGGTTTTGCATAGTGAACGAAGCGGAAGGTTGGGATGGCTATTAATGGCGAGGTGCCTGCCAAGCAACTTTTGGATGTAGAGTATAAATCCATGGGCCATTACACATCCGAAAAGCCCAGACCACGTTGGTTTTTTTTGGGGAACTTTTTCTTTTCCAGACCAAGTCTCACCTAGCTACCTAGCTTTAGACTACCTATCTATGCACCTTGGTCTCCTTCCTCCTCCTTCCCCCACCTATATCTACTCACCACCCAGTTACTTACCTACTCACCCACACATCTACTTACCTACCCATCCACACATCTACCTACCTACTTATCTACCTAGGCACTAAATCTTCACCAAGGTGATGAGAACACATGATGATGATACATGATGAGGAGGATATTGCAATTATACTAAGTGGGTTGCTCTATCACCCTTCCTACCTACCTAACACACCTTGCAACCTTGCAATTGCCGAAAAGAATGTTCCAATGACTCAAATGAAGGTATTGTAACTAAACTGCATTTTTTCATTGTAACCTTATTAATGTCAAGAATTAAATTATTTGTCAACACCCATATAAAAGTATTGCAAAAGAGCTCGGTATTCAGGCCACATTAATCCATTGATGTATCCGTTTTTGCAATATCCTCCTTGCACTACCTCTCTACTATTAGAGTTCAAACATGTGCAATACCCTCATGATAGCTTGAAAAAATATGTAAATTAACTAATCATCACATTGCTGTCATGAAGATAATGCACATTCAATGAATGATTTTTTTGAAACACAATACTCCCAAGGGAAAGGGAAAATATTGTATTTTACCTTCTTTCTTTATACGATACCTTCATTGGAGTAATGCATAAGCACTTTCCTTTAATACAACTAGTGGGTGCCCGTGACCTTCGGCCACTGTGAAGTCCCCCGGTTTTAGTTTTTTATAGAAACTTTTAACTTTTTTTTTTTTTTTAAATGTGTTTTCTATTTTTATTATTATTTTGTATAATTAAAATAAAGTGTTTCTTTTTCACTTTTATATATATTTTTATTTGAATGCAAGTTTGAAGTTTGGAGAAAGAAGACACACCTCATTCTTTTTCAAGTAGGGTTTTTCTTCAATATTTATAAGTT
>Ga0116228_10001450_pt1 | contig 19726 bp, 18 predicted proteins | sample S1TSphfallax_2_FD_89694 | JGI IMG/M metagenome (GOLD analysis project Ga0116228, IMG submission 89694) | Host-associated microbial communities from peat moss isolated from Minnesota, USA - S1T2_Fc - Sphagnum fallax MG | ecosystem: Host-associated > Plants > Peat moss > Unclassified | place... | reverse complement strand
TTCAAATGAGCTTCACCCCTTGTCATCTTGTACAAACTTTCATTTGAATCTTACTTTGTTGTTTAGAAGACCATAGTTGTTGATGGTTTCATGAAAGCAAAATTTGATGATTCATGTTTTGATTTTATGTGTAAGATTATGGCAAATAGGCAAAAGTATTTGGATTTGAAGACTTTAGGCACATCATCAAATGAGAAACACAACTTCAATTTCTCAAATGAAAAACTTTTCATATTGCCTTGCCTTCAAATGATTGTACATTGAGGGACTTTCAAAACCTCTTCATCCACATATGGTAGTATAAACACCAAAACTTCTACCATTTAAGAATCTTGAGCAATAGAATATTTATTAATTTTTCATCAAAAAGACAAATTTTGGAAATTAAAAAATCGATAATAACTTAAGGTATAATAACCTAAAATAATTTAAGATGAAATACCCTTCAATAACCAAGAACAACTTAGAATATATTAAGGTTAAATAACTTAAAATAATTGATAATAACCTTGGGTGGAATAATTTAAAATAAGCTACAATGGAATAGCTTAAAATGATCAAGAATAATTTATGATAAAATCATTTTAAATAGCTTAAAGTGGAATAACTTTAAATAGTCAAGAATAACATAGGATAAAATAATTTAAAATAGTCTAGGGTGGAATAGACTAAAAAAACTAAGAAAAACTTAGAATAATTGAAGGTGGAATAATTTAGAATAACCAAGAAAAACTTTAAGGAAATAGTTTTAAATAACTTGAGGTGGAATAAATTATAATAAATTATAATGAACTAACCTTCAATAGTTGAAAATGATTTATAATAGCCTAGGGTAGAATAGCTGAGAAAAAATAAAAACAACAAGGAATAATAAAAAATAACCTAAGATGTAATTGTCTAAATTGGAATAACAAAAAATAGTCAAAATTACATAAGGTAAAATAACTTAAAATACCCTAGGGTAAAATAACTTATAATAACTTAAAGTACATGGCCTAAGATATTTAAAGTGACATCATTTTAAAATTTTATTCATTATAATGAATTCTTCAATTAATAGTGAATTATGTTAATTAAAAATGAAACTTGATGATTACATAATGACCTTAAAGTGACATAATTTTAAATAAGGTGAAATGATTAGGGTGAGGTGAATATATTTCATTTTTAAGGTCCCATAGTGATTTACATTAATGAATTATGCGCACCCCACTTTTGGACTAATGAAAATGCATTTATATATGTAATGCAAACAAAAGAAAAAATTGAACAATTTGTAATTATGTATATATTTTTTGATGTATCATTATTATCAAATTCATTGCAAAAAGTCCAACAACATCAACACACCCATATGTGTAAAAACAAAACCATGTTATTTGTATATTTCATTACCCATTGTGTCCCATGCATGAAAGTGCATGAAAGAACAATATTAAAACCTATTGAATTAATTGAGAAATATATGTTTTTAAAATATTTACATACACAAGCAAACAAAATATTTCAATCTTTGAAAAATAATAATAATGAAAATATAGATCACTCTTTGAATTCTAGATTTTTTAAACCTTTATGAAGATACATACGTTTTAAATTTGAAAAAAATTTAATGAAGCCACATTTTTTAAAACAAAAAACTAATTATTTTAATATATGTGTTTTTCATTTATGGTTTGCAAATAAAATTATTTAGTTGCATTCAACACATTGCACATCCTACATCAGAAAAATTAATAAGTCAACAACATCATCACGATATTCTATCATACAAAAAGGCATTGAATAGAAAATACATGCAAATACAAAATTTCTAAAATTGAATAACATTTTTAAAAATTCAACAAATCATTGTTCAACTTGTTGTTTACCTTTTATGTTTTTTTCATTATACGTTTCATCTTAAACATTTCAATTCAACAATGTTTATCTTTCTAAATAACATGTTTTTTGTGTTAAAACTACAAATTATAATAAATCGATTTAAAATAGATTCAAATGATATAATGTGTTCATCAATTGTACAACCATGATGAATCATTATCATTATCAAAGTTTGTTTGTTTGAAATAATATAAAAAGAGAAAAAAATTAAATGTTGCAAACCTAAAATTATAAAGTTTGTAAATTATAATAATATCATAGTACCTTGGCTATTTCAACACATGTATGTCAAATAATTAAATAATTTTGAAATTTTCATTTCAACAAATCAAATATTCCTAAATATTCATTATTATTTTTCACAATATTTTTTAATTCAGAAGAAATATTTTTTGAAATTTTCAACAATTTCCAAAATAAAATAATTGGTGTCAAATTGGTCGATGTACTAGGGAATAAATATGAAAAATTGGTTAAGAGAATTGAACTTCTATTATATTCACCATTTAAAAACTCAAAGAAAATCATAATTTGGAATTAATGTCACATGACATGATGCATATTGTCAACAACATGATGGAGTTTTTAATATTGTATTTATTTTCAATTATAAAATTCCATATCAAATATAGAAGAAATAGACAATCTAATCAATCAAAAGTAAAAAAACATCACATCCATCTAATATTTGGAATGACAGCACATACTATGCTATAAATGATTCATATTGTACAATTCTCATTACAAACACAATCAATGTTGAACAATATGATTTATAATTAACTTTGTGGTTCAATCACATAATGAATAAAATCAAAAATCACAAACACTAAAAGATGAAAATTTTATAAAAACATCACATTCCATGATGATGGTAGAATTTAAATACCATGACTTAATTGGATAATTAAATGAAAAACAAAGATTAGCATTTTATGACATAATATGCATAGAAAAAAATACCACGATTCATTGATTTGGTTTTTTTATAAGGGGTGTTGGAACAAGTAAAACTTGTACATTGGAACTTATAATTCAAATATTATTATAATTATACAATAAATACATTTATTCAATATAACAAAAACCAAAGTTTTGTTCACAACATCCACATGTAAAACTACATGATAATGATGGTTTAACAATACATTCATCATTATTTAGTTTACTAAATTTACCATCAAATTCATTAAATAGATTTACATGTTGATATGAACAATTGCAATTTGTTGTGATAAATGGAATACCAATTATTAATGCTAGAATTTTTAATGTTATAAGTAATAAGGTAAGGTCCATAAAACATATCTAATTTTATTTTTTGTGATGGTTGTGATCTTATTGTGATAGGTGATTTTTATCAAACACCTCTTATGAAATATAGTTGAATTTTTCAAAATATTAAAGATAACATTAGTGCATTAACACTAAATTTTTGACAAACATATGTCCAATGTTATGAATTGAATAAGTTATGCAACAATTGATATGTTATTCATACAATTTTTGAATAAAAATTGTATCACAACATAATAACCACCCATCCATTTTATTCTTCCATATTTGTTTCATACAAATAAACTTATGCAAAAACATACTAAAAATGTGTTCACTAATAAATCAAGTCCCACATTTGTTTTCAAAACAATGGACATTAATCACCCATCATGCCCACCATCTTATTAATTTTTCAATGATTTAAATGGAACTACAAATTTGCATTCTCCAATGTGTTAGTTGAATTATGTGTTATTAATTATGTAACATTTGATGGTTGTGTGAATAGAGTTGATGGCATATTTAAAACATCAACAACATATAATGAAATAAATCATAATTTATGGATAATGTTTCAAAATGCTTAATTTTGTTATACCAACAAGAAAAAAAAATAGTTATTATTATAATAACAACATTGAATCAAAATGGAGACCAATTGAACCTATCATCAAATATGTAAAAGTTGATAAGACCCAAATATTTATCAAACAAGGATTTGATTTCCAATTCAACTTACACCATCAAAACCATCCATCATTCTTAAGGATTGTTGTTAGATGAATTAATATGAGTAATGAAAATATTCCAAGTGTAGTCTATGATAATTATGATGATTTTCAACATGCCAATTTCATATTTTCACAAAATTTCATTTCACTATTTTGAGGATTATTTAATGATGAAATTGACCTTAAGGTAAGGTATGGTGTAACTAAAGCATAATGGCTAGATTTTCACAAAATTTCAGTTCACTATTTTGAGGATTATTTAATGATTAAATTGACCTTAAGGTAAGGTATGGTGTAACTAAAGCATAATGGCTAGATTTTCACAAATTGATTTATATTCCATTCAAACTACCAACACAATTCCAATATATAACAAGAAACTATTAACATTTCCAATTTTTTTAAAGTGTAATATATGTGGTTACATGTGCATGTGTGTACATGTTACATTTTCCATTTGGTGAACCCCAAATGGATTATGGTTTCAACATGTATTGTCACTAGATGTTTCATCATTTATTACACAAGGCCCCTATTGGTCACTAGGTGAAAATAACACTTTGTGGTCTAAATTACTAGTTTTTTTATTAATTTTTGAAAACCATGTGCATAAAGCTTTTCCATTTTGCAATCACAAGATGGGAAAAAAATTGGATATTCTCTTTCTAGGTCGATTAATGAACCATAACAAAAAACACGCCATTCATAGAAATCCTTAAACCAAAATGCAACTAGAACCCCATGATTGAGGGAAAAAACTTTGAATTAATCGAAGGTTATTTAATGTCAATTCAAGAATCTCATAATTGAAAGTAATGATTCTATTTGCATTTTATCTTCATTAAAAATTCTTTAAATTAATTAAATACATAAAAATGATAAATGATAAATAATGTTATGTATAACTAGATATTTTTGTATACGATGTAATGCATGATGAAAACATGTGTATCAAACAATATTTTTTCTTCAAATTTTTTAATAGTTGCAAAATTCAACTAGTAAAGTTGGAGTGTGTTCTATGGCAATTGTTTTTTCAAAAGCCCCATCAATTTTGGGAGGCTCCAACTTTTGCATTCCTTATTAGCCAATTTGGAATCTATAAAAAGCTACTAGTGGTTACATTAATGCCCTGCCAAAAGTCTTGAAACATCAAGGCCATCAAATGCATAGTCATTAAACCCCAACCCTTTGAGCTTTTAAATATTCAATTACCAGCCTATCTACCTTTTTTTTTTCTTTTTTTTGGGCCTTTTCAATCAATGGAGATGAATTGGCCTTCTATATCATGTTGGCATTTAAAAACTCATGTAGGATTGAAGGTAAACAACGAATGAAAAATGGAAATAGTGTTTACATGAGTTCATGGTAAATTAGAGATATTTGCACTAGGGCAAATTTAAATGTAAGCTTAAGTAAATGGGATTCAAAATAAACAATTTTTCCTCTTGAAATTATCCATATTTGTGTTCCTAATTGGGCGAATTGAGAATTGTTAATACATGTTGTGAATTTCCACCTAGTAACCTTGCATTAGAAGGATTATGGTTAACAGCCTTTAACCTTTGAATATCCCTAGCTAATGCCCATAAGCGCTTTGGTAAGTTGAGTTTCACTAATGGTTACTTTAGACATTGATGCTACTAGTTGATGTCCACAAATGCATTAAATGAAAAATTCACCAGTTCTAACCTTGCAAAGGAAAAAATGAACTCAAAAATGACTTATTTCATTTCTCTAAAACAATTACCATTTGTGGCCCGATTGTTAACATGTTATTGTGAAGAACTCAAAGAATGTTATACAATTTTGGGCTACCATTCACAAGTATAGTTGTATTACAAATAATAAAATTATCTGAATATGTGGGACACATAGTGACCTGAAGATTCTTCCATGCTTAAAACATAATTAGATTAACAAATTAATCGAAATCAAGGTTTTAACTTAGTGTTGGAAAATAATTGTCAAGGGTTATATGAATGATCATATATTGGATACGTTTTTTGATAATTATGGTGCTTTCAAGTTTTGGACATGAAATATTCAAAATTCAAAAATTGCAAAAATTTAAAATTGCTAATTTTCCCCATTGGGATGTAATCCCCATGGAAACTTACTTATAAGTATTATGGAATCATGCTTCATACAATGTTTCAATCTTTGTTAAGTTCATGATTAGTCTTGATTTTATTTTTAGTTGCATTCACATTAAATTTCACTTCCCATTTGTTTTGTGCATGAGATAAGTCAAATGTCCTTCATTAATGTAATGTTATTCTCAATTTGTACCTTGAAGCCAACAATTGAATTTGGTACCAAATAAATGGGGAATATATTGAAATTTTTAAAAGTTTTTATCATGTGTTTGTATCAAAAATTACCATCACTACCATTTGGTAACCTTGCGCCTTCATTATTATGTCATAAACTAAAAATTGATATTTCAATTATGAATGTTTTGAAGTACTTGAAGGATTAAGGCATTTTGGAACAATTAAAGTTTATAACCAAATTGTTTTAATTGTCACTTGGTTCTATGCAACATTGGGCTATTTGTTGAACCATGTTGTCAAGTTGACAACTATTTATGATTATTTTCTTGGGAATGAGAAGATTGCATGATGACATAAATTTTTTAAAAACCCCATTCAAAAGTGAAAATCATAGTATAGATAATTTTGTGGAACATGTTGTGAAAGCTACTAAAAGCCTAAGAAGCTTGTGACAACACAAGAATACTCACCTAAGAAGCATTTTCAAAAGTTTTTTACACAATTATGTAGCAATTCATTCATGTCAGACAAAAGGTTTGGTGTCAAAGAATTCTATAGTAGCAATAGCAAGACCAATAACAAATCGCATCGCATTACACTCACAATAGGAAAAAAAATCCAAAAATCTAGTACATTGTTGCATTCCACATCTCAACACACCAAGAAAGCAAAAACATTCCCTTCTTGCAACAAAAAAACCAAAAATCAAAAACCTCAAAAAAAAAAAAAAAAACCTATCAAAATACACAAACAAAACCCTTATAGAATCCTCGAGAATATAGCCCCAAAGACAAACCAACTTTTAGTTTATAATGCACTCAATTTCAATCTTATAAGGAAGCATGTCCTCCTACCCACTTTTCTCCTCTTCTTTCCTCTTCCTTTTGTTGCTACTACTGCCACTACTCAATAAAAATCCCAAGGACAATCAAACATCACAAACCTTGTCATGTGATATATCAAAACTTGAAGTTGGATAGTAATCAATAAAACAACAACCCCATGTTCCCACATATCCAATAAGAGCAAAGAGAAATTTGTTTTTTAGAAATGTTCATTTCTTAGTTTGCCTTCAAATCTATGACATGCATTAGCATAGGGGAGATTGTGTCATTAAAGAAACAATTGACTTTGCACCTTGGCAAATTTTTTCCAACAATGCAACACAATGGAAAAATGTATTTGTGGAAATGTTAATGCATGGCTGGCTGTAGTTAAGACATAAGATGAAATCTTTTACCATAAGAATATTTGGTGATGATGCTAAGCAATAATGCCTATTGGCTTGACTGCAGCCCCAAACAAGAGAACCACATATCATTAGTCATTGAGTCCTACTATCATCAACACAAATCCATTTCCTTTATATGTTCCTCTAAACTCTTTGGTTGTTGTTAGCTTTTATGCATCAAACTAACATTAAACAAACAAGAAAAGACATGAAATTCACTTTGGTCAATGAGTTCCCCATAACTTGCAAGCTCTTTATGAGGTGATCATTTGAATGTTGATGTGTGCTTTCAAATCAGGAAGTATGACCCTTATATGTTGCACCAATATCTAAGCAAGGAGCAACATCTGAAACATGGTGAGTTCATTAGATTACAACCAAATGTAGAGAAGGTAGAAAAAAAAGAAAAGAACCAAGAACATTATAAAAATATTACTTACCAAATTCAACTTTTCTGCCAATTGAAGGATTCCAAACCTCTTTGACAAATTGTGATATACTTGCAAAATGTTGGAAAAATAATATTTAATAATACTAAGAAACACCAAAACTATTGCAACAATTAATTTCAGAAAAGTCAATAACATCTACCTTGCAATAGAAAATATTTTCTAATGGGTAAATAGACAAGGCAGAAAGGGATCACTTACAGGTCATTTTTTAAAGAAGATTTCTACATAGACAAGAACTTCACGAATGTTTTTATTTGTAGCAATGTCATGTAGACATGTCCAAAGCCACATGTAGACACTTTAGAGCCTAAAAGACTTCTATAACACAACAAACACATTTGTTGGCCTCAAGACTACATTAACTAATCCATATTGGTCCCAAAAAGACATAAACCCGTTTCAAGAATGCTTCAATGCTTTGGGATGCCTATATGTTAAACTTGCATGCTAAGTGGAAAGGTTTATTTAACACCATAAAAAATAGATAAACACATACCCTTTTCCATACAACCTAAAATACCTTCAAAGTTGTTGAATGCAACAATTATTCTTAATTTAAAAAACAACTTGAGAATTTATCCCTTCACTTCCTAACTTTGGTTAACAACACCAACATAGCCGAAACATAAAAGAACCCCATTCCTTAATAAAAAGTTGTGAACATCTATTCCCTTATCCATAATATCCAATTGCACAACCCAAAACCCCAACTTGAAACAATGTTTTTTCTTTGAAGACCTTTGCAAAGTAACAACATAGATGCAAACCACATAGTACAAAAACAAAGTAGGGGTTGGTTTGTAGGTGCTCCAAAGACTGAACTCAAACTGATGGGCATGAAGACAAATACATAAAGTTTTAAAGAACCTAAGGTAATGAAAATATACCTTGGAAATAACACCAATTGTTCAAGACCTTGCAACGCACAAGTTTCCATAACAACTTCAAATACCATGGATAAATGATAAATGACACCTTATCTCTCCAAGGCTACTAATCTGACATAACATAAGAAAATCCAAATTTATTACATCTTTTAATGTAAGTTGTGTGAAAGGAACATTAAATATGTTTAAAAAGAAAATGAAAATGACAATAAATCCATGTTTAATTATTTTAAAAGGGAAAAAAATGAGCATTTGTTTATTTTTGAGTACCCCAACCTCCTTCATTTTGAAGAGCATTGCCTTTGCTTGTTCCACACTACTTGAATGTTGCATGCTAATGATGTCTCCAACACAAGGACCATTGTTGTCACCCTCTTTAAATTGCCTTTGAAAGAGTGGTCATATGTTAGACTCCGCTCATGGTTGTTTATTTTGGAACTAACAACTTGTGTGTCAAGGACACTAAACTCTTTTAACTTCTTGTTGGTAGCTACAATATCCTCATTTTTCCATCTCATCATTTGTCGTTGCTTTTGATTTTCCATCTATACCACACACACAACCATGCACAATTAGTTTTTCATTATCAAACTACAAGTCACCCTATAGACTAAAGGTAAGATTGTTCCTTGTTGAATATGGTGAAGCTACCCTTAGTAGTTGCTAAACGAAAAAAGAACAAAGAAGAAGACAAAGAGGAACAACATGGGGACCCATGATGAGAAACAAAGATGTTGGAACCACTTTTCAATAACATAAGTGTTGCCTTGAAATTCTCAAAAGGTGCATGTCTTTTGGATATATGTTAATGATGTTTTTCTCCAAGCAACAAAATTTTGAAGAAATTTGACTTGTTTACAACATTTGTTTGTAGTTTAAACATAATGCAATTAGGAAAAAGGAAAGTTGACATGTTGAATTACACTTTCAACCTATGGGATGGACCATGAATAAACAAAAACAATTGTTGTTTTGTTAGCTATTCCATTGAACACACATAGGGTGACTATATGAATGTTTGCATGATTCAGGGGGTTTTGGAGAATGAATAAGGCAAAAGACATGTAGAAACAATCATATGTCCCTTGTAAGGGACTTGTACCTCAAGTTCACGCACATGTTTCATCTAGTTTTCTAACTTTTTTTCAAGGTAGCCATATTTTTCAGATGGATATCATGCTCATCTTCAAAAAAATTGTGGTTTCTTTGATTTTCCTTTTGAGGGAATCTTGTTGTGTTCGCATTTGGGTGATTTCATGTTATAATTGTTGCATTTACACCATTAGCCACAAATGGCCACCAAGAGTCAATCATCAACATAATTAACCCATGCTCCTATTTTACAACAAGGTTTGCCCAACCTACTTGATTACCTAGGATCCATTATCCACAAAAACCTTGAATCAACCTTGAGTTGGTCATATTTGTCCATATTATTTTGACATCAGATTTGGCTTTCTATCATTCAAGACACTAGGATTTTTGCTCCCACTGCTATTTTTTTAAGGCTATCAATTAATCTATGATCTTTTTCACATTATATTCATATTGTTCACATAAAATATTTCTTCTCCTCAAATCTTCTAAAAGCATTCTTGTCAATAGGCTCCAATTCTTTTTTCAATGCCTTTACTTCCTCTTCGTTCCATCTCATTCATAATAACCAAGCCATGTGAGGAAATGATGTGGAGCTATATCCACCAAGACCCACATGCAAAAACACCTTAAAAGTTGTTAGTTATAAACTCCATTCATTAACCTTTTAAAACAAAGATAAGGCCATTAATGAAAAAAAAATTGGGTATGGAATAGACCTTTGTTTCAAGTTCAAGCATGCATGCAAGATTCATACTACTGAATCAAGTGCTTGGCCTCTGCTTCATTACATGCAAGTTCTTGGATTAGCTCCTCCTTTTGTTGTATGGTGAATGATAGCTCATGCAATTGCTTATCCATTACCTATACCCAACCCATAATTCAAAAGAGGAAGGAAAAATCCTACTATTAAAAAAAAACTACAAGAAAATGAACTATAGGAGTAACCCTAATTGGAAAGCTCAATGTTGGGCATTGAGCTTGCACTCCTTGCCACCTCAACAAACCATTACTTAAAACAATAGAAATCAAACATCTTCCAAAGCATGATAGACCTATTGTTTGTTGGGTAAATGCCAAGTACCCACCATAAATTTTTGTTAACAAAATGTTTAGAACAATTGTATCTACATAGCTACAAACAATCAGAGAAATTGAATCATCTAGTTCGTTTCCCTAACTAACGATATGGTTAAGGTAGTACCAACTTCTTCCAAAACACCTAATTCATTACCATGTCCAAACCACAAAATTATCTGGTAGTAACAACACTTGCTTGCTATGTTTAAATTCCCAAATTTGACGGCGCACAATTTACTCCAAAAGAGATTTTTGTTCTTTTATGGTTTTTTTTATAAAGATAAGCTTCACTCTCTCTTGATCCTTTACCAACCACCACCCCAAACCAACCATCTTGAGCTTGTGTAGTAGCCATATACAATAATGTTTTCCATCTTCCTCTAGTTCATCAAACATTTAACAAACTGTGAAATTGATATTAACAATTAACACAACAAGCAATACTAGAACCTTCATCTTCTCAATAAGTTCTTCAAGACACATTTAACTATTGTATCAAAGCCCCCCACAGAGGACGCATCTCTTCCAATTTTAGTGATTCCATTTTTCCCTACTAAGAAGCCATCATATATCAAAATTAGCCTCAAATTGATGTGATAAAATGATGAGCCTCCAATACCCCCAATGGGCAATTAAAGATGAATACAACAAAAAAAACTTTGAAATCTTAGGCGGTCCTACTTAACTCTTTATGGTTAAATGCCAATATATAGCAACATACTCTTGTGGGGCTAATGAAGATCACTCCATTTGGCAACCTTGGCTCCATGTGGGTAATTACATACGTGGATGGTCCTTGCTTTTAGGCTCTATCAACATGGATGTAATTACATAACCTAAACCTTCTAGAATTAAATTGTTAAAATCTATAATATCCACAATGGGTTGCCAAAACCAATTTCTTTGAAAATTTAGTTCATTTGAAAAAAAAACTACCAATCCAGAAGGATACTAATTGATACCAATTCACAAAGATTACAATATAAAGAATCTATCCAACCTTCATAGACATGAGATTTGTTAAATAACTACATACATATGCCTAAAAACTAAGAGTACTTGGAGGTGGAATGTTGCAAGAAGAATGATGGATAGGGAGTTAAAAGTTCCCTTCTTAGAGTCATTGACATCATGAGCTTTAGCCCAAGCTTTTAGCTACGCCACTATATCATTCATCACTACATCACCAAAGTCTTTTTGGGCACTTGGATTTTTCATGGTTTTAATGAATCAATACTCGCCTTGCTCCTTTCATTAGCAAAATGAAAAAATGCACTTGAAAAATTATGGTTAAAGCTCCTTTAATGTTAAGAAACATATTATTAAACGAAAAACTATCTACTACATGCCAAGAAAGAACATTAAGAATATTTTTAATTCAATTTTTTTCACTTTTTAATAAATGTCATTATATTATCACATACTTCATTATTTTTTTGTTTTTTTTCCAATTACTACAATTTATAATGGAAGGCAATCTAGTATTAATTGATGTTTTAATTATCGAACAATTTTTTTCAAATATTCTAAAGAATGTGTCACCACAGCTATTGTGCAAAGAAGATCCCCATTCAAGGATCTAGAAAAATGGGATACAAAAGAGTCCATTCAAAAAACTGATCAATGGAATAACTTGCATTTTTCAAAAAACTGGAAGAGATTAGTACCTTGTGGCAATGTTTATTACAAACCATGGTTGAATGGACAACACTTCAAATGTCATTGGAAAGTAATGAATGCCAAAATGATGTGGAATGGGGAGTTCAAGAGATGTTTGTGAAGATGTACATTGAAAACATAAAGTTTCTTATGAGAAGCATCTTAAATGAGGTAAATCGAGCATGTTGAAGCATTGGACCAGTAGATGTTGCCTCCTCGATTTCATGACATACGTAACTTTTTTAATAGTTTGTCATTATGTAGTCAACATGCTATATTTAATGACTTATAAACTTTTAAACAAGGTCTATTAACGAGTGTTAATGAATTGAAACATTTATACATTTTAAGCAACCAACCAATATAAACTTGTTAAATCAACCCATGATATCCATTAGCAATGTTACAATGAGTACTTTATGAATAATTATAGTTGTTTTTTTCTCTTTGTGGACTTCTTGAATCTTCTAGACTTTTCTTGATGTGCTTGTAATAAATAAAAAATTTAATGGTTAATGATTGAACGCATGATTTCAAACATTAATGCCCATTATTCAATGCTAAGGCCTTCCCCTCTCTCTTTTCAACATTTCCATCACTGGTTGTAAAGAAGCCATACTTGGTACTTGGCTCTAATTCCAGTTGCAAAATTGAACAAATCAATGTCTCAATTAATTCAAAGTTAATGATACTTTCATCAACCATAGTCAAGGATTGTCAAGTGGCCTTGTTGTACAAATCATTGGTTGCAATTGCAGAATCATCATGATCATCAAGCCCTAATTCCCAATTGTCTCTTTCCCCCGTGAGTGAAGAGATTCCCCAATTGACAAGTCTAGAGATTGAAAAACATCTTTTGTTGAGGTTTTTTTTTTGATGGCATAATGTGAGTTGCATCCAACTTTGTAACCTGTAAACTCTAGTGCATCTTATAGATAAAGTTCACATATAGGAAACGTGAAACCATGATTTGTCATCATAGGAGGGTGTACCTTAGGCCTTGCTTAAAGCAGTTAGCAAAGGGACCAACATCCACTATTGTTGACATCAAAATCACATGAAAAATGTTGTTACTCTTAGCAAGTCACATCGAACACAACCAACATAATTCAACTTGCCTTTGTTGAGCAACTTGGAAACCATCAGATATGTGTGAGCAAACATCACACTAAAGTTTGTTAATCTCAAAATGTTAACACTAGATATGTACAAACTTAACATTTTTATGTCATTTTGTGTGGATGAATTTTAAAGATAACAAGAGATTGTTGAGTTTTGTGCAAACAAAAAGGCTCACACAATTCAAAACCCATTACACTCACAAGATTGTTGGGGGTTCATTGCATTACCTTTGTAAAAATTAGTGGGGAAGGAGAAGCAAATCACCCTCTAAGGTGTGTTTATGCACCTCATCAACTATGACATGGGTTACACCAACCAAATTCGAGTTTGATAACAATTGGTGTAGTAAGAAACCCATATTACAAAATAGTAGCTTAGTGTGATGTGAATGATAATTGTCCAATCTCATAGAATAACCCATTTGTAAACAAAAAAAACTTCATTACTACTTTTCACTTTACAACATTATGAACTAGAAATATGTTTGTATTTAAAACAAAAGACTATGCACAATAGTCCACTGCACTCATTAGTAAAAAAATAAAATCAATCCCCTACATTTCTAATTTTGATGAAATACAACCCATAAGCAAATGGTTACAACATATGACAACAATCCACATAAGATAATGCCCAATAGGAGAGTTGGATCTACAAGTATTGACATCCATGGATTGAAATTGAGAAAGCCCAATGATGAAACAAACTCACAGTCTCACCAATAGCTTGGTTGTGTTCCTTTGATACACGATCAACCAACCCAATGGTAGACAATCTCTTAAATTGTGTGCAAATTATGTTACACTCGTCACCTTTCCCCATTTCAATGTAGTCGTTAAGGACATACTATGGTACATGTAGAGCCAACAAGGTATGCACCATTGTGAACATATGTAGACATGTAACAAAATCACAAAGAAAATTACTCATGCTAACTATGCCCTGATCACACCCATAATCCTAATTGCACAATATGAACACACTGGACCATGTTGTGAGATGGAGCAGATAGATCCTTCTCTTGACATTATGAGATGAAATCTATAGTTAAGAAAATCATGCATGCACCTATGTACTCCTTCCACAACACATATGGCCATAAACCATAGTGACTAAATAGTTGTTGAAAGTTGTAAGCAAATCACCCCTATACTTGTATGTTGGCAGTTTTGCCTTAATTTTTCACATTTCAAAATGACTTTTGCCATGCCTCCCACTCCTCCTTTAGGCTCCCATTCTCCACATTAATGTCATCAACATGTAACAATTTCTTGCATGTTTTGTGTAGCCTATGATTTGTAGTATTTAAAAACATTGGCACCTATGCTCTGTCATCTTGGTCTAGAATATATGGCTTTTTCACATTATCACCTTTTACAAGATTTAATTCAAAGGTTCCACTGCATTGGATTTTCCTCAATGTTAGGGGAACTAGTATTACAAAATGTGGGTGTAATTCATTAGTCCTCGTTTATTAAGACTAATGAATTCACTCCTTTCTAACTAGTCCCCATTTATTAAGACCAATGAATTCACTCAAAATCTGGTGAAATCACTTAGCATACAAGGACACCTTTTGTTGTAGTGAACATATGTTGTGGATGGATTTTCCCCTCTAGCCAACATTCCAATATTTGGGTTTGTGGGTTTAATCATTGTCTCACTTTCATAATTCAAAAGGTCTTCATTTAATGAGGTCTTTTGTAGCAAAGTGTGCGCCAAATCTGTAGTTGCGATGACTAGGTCATACAACATCAATGCACCCACCAATTGCAATGCAAAATTCCCTAACTCCTTTGTTAGTTTAAGTAGAAATTCAGGACAATGATTCTTGCTTTTGAAGGCACCAATTGACATTTTATGGGGATAATGGCACCTAGCAAATATCCTCACTTGCACATGATGAGGGTAGATGTAAGCTATGATGTGTCACTTTTTGCAACCTTATGGACTTTCTACAGAGTGTACTCTATTCAAATGCTATAAACCCCTTAAAAAAATCATTAATTTGAAAAAAATATTTATGGATTAAAGATTGCCAATTTGAATAGGAATACTTATTAAGGGGCAAAATTCAATAAACATACACCAATCATATAATAATGGACTTTTAGAGTGAACCTATGCATTATAATTGAGGTTCTGCATTAGTATTCAAATGCATCTTTTTGTTATGATTTCATCTCAATATTTTTTATAGGGATTCAATATACAATACATGATGGGAAAAAAAAAAAGAATTGAAAAAAATTACAACAAAAACTTTAATGAACAAATAATTATGAACTTTTGAATGATTGAATTTGGGCCATATTTTCAAAAGTCACAATCTTTGTCATTTTTTGTTGGATTGATATTTTTTCCGCTTAACATGTATATTAAAGAGTTTTTAAAATGGGCAACCTTTTATATGAATTTTATTAATTGATTAATCACCACATAAGGCCCACAAAACATTGATTTTTATTTATTTTTTGGTTCTAGTGTTTATTTTTCCATTTGTAATGACTTTTGGGACTAGGACTCTTGTTGTTTTTGAGCCACTATAGTTTGCATCTACCCATGAGTTTCATTACATGGACCTGAATTTGTATTTATACTTGCTTTTCAAAATAAGGACCATAATTTTCACATGGATCACAAGATGGGTTGTAAACTTTGAAACACATGAACATTAGATCAATGAATTATTTACTTCCATGTTCAGTGGCAAATCAACATCTACTTCAGATGTTATGGGAAATTGCATGAAGTCTTTAGTCAAGTATGTGCCTTCCTCTTTAAATATGGATTGTAAGGCTACCACTTCTTCTATTATCATCTCTATAATATTTTGGGTAGCTTGGCTTGCCCCATTTTTAGTAGATACAAGAGCTTGGTCTCTAATGAATGTCTTAAATAAATTAGACAAAATTAAAGACTCGTCCCCATTGGTGTCCACCAAAGCTGCCATATAATCGTCGACAACATATTTGTATTATTATAATCATAACATGTTTTCATCCCATCTGTTTATGAAACCATTGGAAAATCCATTGGTCCTTGTTTTCCTTTCATTAATACATGGATGGAAGCTTTAGAAGATTGTCACAAATTTATCTGGCAATTCATGTTTTGGCACATTGAGTACTAGTTAGTCTAGGGCTTTTATGAGCTCCGTGCGCTCAACAAGAACTACATTCACATGTTGTTGCTTCAATCCAAATCATAGTAGCTAGGACCTTAAATGGTTAGTAGTTGAAGCATTTGATGAATTTTATTTGTTGTAAAAGGTGATAACATTTATCTTTGACGAATTTTTTTCTCTTTATACTCCAACTTAGCAACACCTTATACCTAGACTTTAAAGTTTGGCTCTTTAGCCCAAGTACATTGCAACATGCATTTGAACAAACAAATGGTATGCAAAGGATAAACATGAATTCAGAGCCCCACAATTCTTAACATTGACTTGCAAAAACATTCAACAATAAACATGAGACTCTCAATAAAACAATACCTGAGATGTTCAAATGTCTTTAAAGATGGTTATGACCAGAACCTACTTGTAATTGTTTGGTTTGTTAACTAATAGTCCCACTAGGTTTTGAAAGATTTTCAAGCTTACCAAATTTGCTACTTGTGGCAAGTTCTTTTGTCATCCCTTCACCATGTTCATTTCTTTTAACTTCCAATTCCCAAGTCATGCCATTGATTGTACTATGGGCAAAATCCACCACATTTAATCCTTTTAATATGTTTTCTATTAACCTTTGGTTATCCTCACTCATAAAGGCAACGTACAACTCCTTTTATATTGTGTAGGCTTTGGTTTTGGTTGAGGAGGATGCTCCTTCAAGTATGATCTTTGCATTTCTACAACAACATCAAGGTCTAACCAATCCTGTTTGTAGTCTTCACCAAGGACATGATCTAGCCTATAACAGTAAAATATATCAATGAACAAAAATATTTGTATGGTTTAAACAAAAACTTGGTAATTACTAATGGAAAGGCCCATTACCTATTTGGGAACACTAGTTAAACTAATAAACTTTGAAGAACTAGTTGAAGACATAGAGATTAGGGAACTTTCAATTGCCCATCAAATGATGAAGAACCAAAATTGAGGCATGGTGTTGCTTCCATGGATGTCCAAGTTGTAGTCTTGTTATAACACAAAATCACATCTAATCGAACATAATGACACAACATTGCCAACCTCCCTCTGCTTCCACCTGTAATCACCAATTTCAATTACAAATGTACAAAAAAAAAATGATGATTAGAAAGCAATAGTCCATTTCCATCCATATTCTCAAACAGTGCCTTGAACTATGGTCGTACCTTCACATCCTACACTATTGGCTTAGGGTTATAAGTGATGGCAATACCCATAGGAGCCATATTGTTGTTCTGATTTGTGGTATCATGCTTGTTAGTAATGATTGACACATAAGAAACAACAACAACTTCAAACAATGGGGTTAAATTGTTAATTCCTACAAGCTTGGAAGTTGTAGCATCTATGGCTTGAGAGGGAGGAGGAGTAGGGCCATTGGGAACAATGAGAACACAATGTACATGTTTTGGTTTCATGGTGGTGGTGACTTCACTATTAGGAGCAATCACTTGTTGAGGATACTTCCCACAAGCAGTCTCAATTTCAAGGTGACTTTTCTCTTCCTGCCATTTGAGCTTCTTTTTTAAATAGGGAAGTAATGGCACAATCTTTTTGTTCTTGTACCCTAGAAAACATGGCTTGCTCTTTGGTGGACAAAACTTCTTCCCTTTTTATTAAGGGCTTTTTACAGAACTGCTTGCTATTGCTCTCAAAGGCCTTTTTATTGGTGATTAGATCTTGGAATCACTGTTCCAAACTCTAGTCCTGATTTGCAAAGTACTTTTTGAAATCTTTCCACTCCATGTTAACATTCATTATCTCTTTTCTTTGGACTTCAAAATTGGCAAATACCTTCTCTAGGTGGTCCTTTCATTCAGAGCAAGCTTCTAATGCTTGTGGTATGGGATCCTCCTCTATTGCCATTCCCGACTCCCACCCTAAAACAAAACCTCTCTCTCCAATACACCACAAAACTGTAGCGAGAGTGGGATTAGCAATGCACAGTGGATTAAACCGTGTGTCTTTTTGTATTAAAAAAATTAGGGTGCACAAATATTCATGACTTGAACCCATGGACTTTGGACAAATCCAGAGAACAAAACAAATTAATTATCTAACAATTGCCAAATCCTCAAACTTGTAAGTGAAGCATAAATGAAAATGTAAGAATTAAAAACAAAGTTGTTTCAACTCTTTTCATCCAAATTTTATTCATCCATTGTTACCATTTGTTCTAAAAGCATCTAAGTATCAAATTTTTGTGTGCATAGTGTAAGACCTTTTCAAAGAAATTACTTACATATGCAAAAGGAAAATAACTCAGATTTATTTGTACACAATAAAATTTCTTTACATGTTTACGTTCATTTGTGGGGTGAGAAAAAGAGGACCTAGGCTTGTACAATCTTAAAAATGTGAAATTAAATTTGAATTTATAAAATGCTAATTAGAATTTAAAAAAAGAATCCCTCTTCATTTAAAAGCCAATGAACTCATAACCCATTAAACTTGGAGTTCATAATAATGAAAACATAATTTCCATCAAATGTTCTTGTAAAATTATATGGAAAACATTATTTGAAGACATAGTAGCATAGCCACTTGTTGTGGGAATGCGCTCATCTTGGGGCTTTTCCCTACACTTTACACATGTGTAGAGTGGAGCTCCCTTTAAGCCAAAATCAACCTTTCGGTTGTCTTTGTTGCTCTATAACAAATGTAAAATGCAAATCCTTTTCATCCATAATCAACTTTAATATATTGCTCCATATTCATCCATAATCAACCTTTTGGTATCCTCCATATTACTCTACATCCACCATCAACCTTTCATGTTTTGTAGATTGGTCTATAGATATTAAATTCAGATGAACCCTTTTTCATCCATCTTTGTACTTTTGGGTGTTCTTTATATGGTTGCTTTTAGAG
>Ga0116228_10001449_pt1 | contig 19728 bp, 17 predicted proteins | sample S1TSphfallax_2_FD_89694 | JGI IMG/M metagenome (GOLD analysis project Ga0116228, IMG submission 89694) | Host-associated microbial communities from peat moss isolated from Minnesota, USA - S1T2_Fc - Sphagnum fallax MG | ecosystem: Host-associated > Plants > Peat moss > Unclassified | place... | reverse complement strand
TGATAATATGTTACATTGCATTCTATTTAACAAATACTTCATTTTAAACATTACAAAAACATAAACTTTGAAAATTCATATCTTATTGAGATTTTGTTCAAATGAAATGATTCAAATTTTTTTTTTAAAAATTTCAATAACGTACATAATTACATTCATTTCCTTTTGAAAATGTAAAATCATTTGAACAAAAAAAAAGTTGAATATCAATATTCAATAACATTTTAATGATTATTTTTTTGAAAAAAAATGCTTAATAAATGAATAAAATATGTGTTAATATAATAATATTATTTATGTTAAATTATTTTCAATTATTATATGTCTGTTTTGCATTAATTTAAATTATTTCACCCTACATTATTTGCAACTATTAATTATGCCTATTTTCAATTACTTTTGGTTATTTTAGCTTATTTCATTTTAAGTTATTTTTGGTTATTATAAATTATTTCACTTTAAATCACTTGTAGTTATAATAAATTACTTTTGGTTGTTCTAAGTTATTTCATATTAGGCTATTTTTTATTATGTGAGGCTATTATTGGTTACTTTTGGTTATTCTATTAATGACTATTCTATTAATGGCTATTGATGGATTTTTTCCTTATGTTATTATTGGCAAATCTAAATTATTGTAAGTTATTTCACCTTAAATTATTTTTAACAATCATAAACAATTTTAATATATGACTATTAGTTGTTGCTTCATTGGGGCTATTAGTGGTTATTAATGGTTATTGGTACCTATTCTATTGGTGGTTATTAGTGGTTATTAATGACTATTGGTACCTATTTTACTAGTGGCTATTAATGGTTATTTTACTAATGGTTATGAGTGCTTATTCTATAAATGGATATTAGTAGTTATTCTATTACTGGCTATTGATGGGTAATTTATTAATGGTTATTATATTAATGGTTGTGAGTGGTTATTCTATTAATGGTTATTAATGGCTATGATATTAATGGCTATCGGTGGCTATTCTATTAATGGCTATTGGTGGCTATTATATTAATGAGTATTGGTGGCTATTCTATTAATGGCTATTGGTTGTTGTTCTATTAATGGCTATTGGTTGTTGTTCTATTAATGGCTATTTGTTGTTATTTTATTAATGACCATTGGTTGTTATTCTATTAATGACTATTGGTTGTTATTCTATTAATGACTATTGGTTGTTATTCTACTAATGGTTATTGGTGGTTATTTTAGTAATGGCTATTGGTGGTTATTTTAGTAATGGATATTATATTAACGGTTATTGGTGGTTATTAGATTAATGGTTATTATATTAGTGGCTATTGATGGTTATTTTATTGGGCTATTAATGGTTATTTTATTAATGGTTATTGATGATTATTATATTATAAGTTATTGTTGGTTATTATATGTTATATTATGACTATTGGTTTTTATTCTATTATAAATTATTGTTGGATATTCTATGTTATAATATCATAGGCTATTGGTATTTATTATAGTAGAGGGTATTTTAAATTATTTTAAGTTATTATACTTAGAATAAAATAATTTATTAGAACATAAAGTATAATGACCTTGAATAACTTAAAATACAACTTGAAATAACATATATTAATTTAAAATAAAATAACTAAAGGTATAATTTAAAGTTAGTTGAATAATTTAGTTTAAAATAACTTAAAAGCTTATAATAAACTAGTTTAGATACCTTAAAGTAAAATAACGTATAATAATTTAGGGTACAATAATTTATAATAATTTATAATAACTTATAATAACATAAGGTATAAGTTAAAATAACTAAAGTAGTTTAAAATAATGTATATCATAAAATAACATATATATAATATTTTTTAAAACATAAAAATAAAGCTATTTACTACAATAAATTATAATAGCGAATTATGTTAACTAGTAATGAAACATAATGTTTACATATTGACATTATAATGAAATAACTTTCACCAAGATGAAATCAGTAAAATGCAATGAAGTTATTTCACTTTTAAGGTCCCATAGTCATTTAAGCTAGTGAACTACACCACATTTTTATAGTAGTGAAAGTTCAATTAATATGATGTTTTAAAAACTTCAACAAGATAATGTTAGAAAACCAAGTGGACCTTCAAGCTTCCTTCATTACCACATATTTTTAGGTTTCATGCTTATTTAAGAATACTAAACAAACTCTTATATTTTTTTATTGGTTTTAGTATAGGCTTGGGAGCAACCATCCTATATGTTAATCCAATTATCCATAAAATGGGCGGGAGTTTTGATCTTGGTTTTGCCCACACTTTTTCATCTCATCTTGAAATTTGGACTATTTTTTAAATATCCCAATCAAGGACAAATACTCAAAATTAAATATGAACCCTTCCCCAACTTTAACTACATTAGTTGTCTCCTTATGTAAAATTGAAGCAATTGCAAGGGGTCAAAGGTAGCCCACTCCCATAGGAAGAAAGTTCAACATACAATAGTCATTGATCTTAAAGATACAATAATTTAACATACATTTTTAGGGTTTGAAAAGGAACACACATGATATAAGCATCATGACAAAACCATGTGACAATGTCCCTTTTTGAGCTAAATAGGTTGCCATGAAAATGTAATACCATCCAACTTACACTGTGTGAAGGTTAAACTTCAAACAAGAGGTACATAAATGGAGGTTTTATATTTAGAATTTAACACCTTGAATGGACATAATTTTTTTCTAGGAGCAAAAGTTTTGCAAACAACATTTTTCAACTAAAAACTATCAATTGCAAACAATAATTTTTCTTCTAGTGTAGTAGGGTGGAAACACTTATGGACATTAGACAAGTCAACTTCATGTGGCAAGACAATATTACATCACAAACTTACAAGGTCATAGATTTATACAAATTTTGTGCAAAATTCAGTTTCTTACAAACAAAATTGATGATTGTGAACTAGTGCAAAAAATTGGATTATTCATTAGCTGGGTTTTACAAAAGAGTTTAAAACCAAATGCAAGTGAAGTCAAAGATTGTTTAACAACAAGCAAATCTTCTTGATATGTTTGCAATGAGAGGATTAAAGTGTGAATTCACCTTCATCACACCCCAAGACGATTAGCTCACAATATCATGAATACCCCTGAAAAAGGAAAAAGGAAAAAGGAACTTGCAATTGAAAAAATAATTTTAGGAAAAAAAACAACTAAGTAATTTTTTTTCCTTTCATAAGTGATGTTTCGCCAAAAGAAAAAATTGTTATACATACAAGTAATATAGGAACCTTTAATATCAAAAACTTTCAAAATATTATAAATCTTGATATACAATCCATTTAAAATATTCATTGGTGTGAATAAATTAGATATTATTAAAAAATGTTGAAATAAAATTTAATGGTTCATATCAAATCACAAGAATTTCGTGTTATGGTTAATATGAATGATATTTGTAGGTATTCAATGTCTTAATATTTAAACATATGAGACATTGTTTTTGAATGACATACATGAATGTTCATGTTTAATACACAAAAATAACATAGTTTTATCCAAAATTACATCATAATGATTGCGCCAAGTTAGTTAAAACATAAATTGTACATACTTCATATTAAAAAATCATAAGTAAAAAAGACACACCATTTATATAAAAATAATTTACATATATTTTTCATGCCATTTGTACCCTATGAAGCCCACAAATTTTGCATAAACATATTGTTCTATAATTTTCACATAGATTAACGCACCCACATTCCTTGAAAGATTCAAATGCAAGTTCAAAAATGAAAACAACGAAAGAAAGAATTGGGGTACACTCCTTCGTTCATAACATTTCGGGAGTAAAGGGGCATGCTAGAGCTTTGAGATGGGTACTAAAATGAGTGAAAAACAGGTCAATTATTCACATAAAGCAATTAAACAACAAGTTGGTTAGTGTGTGGTTGGAACATTTTTGGGACATGGACGAACTGAAGACACACATAGATTCACAAAACTCACCATGGCTCAAACTTGGGGGAAACCATCATCTTCCCTTTTATAATATTTTCTATGATTCACCACGAGGGTTGCATCCAAATGTCATTTTGTCCCAAAACTCCCAAGTTGAAAGTCCCGAATTTCTCAAAATTGGAACTTTCGACACTTTGGACGGTAACATAACTTATTGTTTAAACCTTCGATTGAGGTGATGTCTGAAGCAAAGTTGTAGTCTTCATCAATAGCTTTTCAATTATATGTGGCATTCCACCTTCACACATGTATTTGAGGGTGATTCCTGACTTTTAATGGGCGAAAGTCAAATTGGCACTTTGATTCCCAACCCTTCTTTTAACCATAACTTGTGTTTTAAATACTCAAATGGGTCATGCAAGTCCATTTTAGACATTTACATTTCAAGAGCTTTATAATAGTATATATAAAAAATTAATCCAATGAGTTTTTGTTCTTGAAATACCTCTTTGAAAATTCTAAATTCCATAGGAATTCCAATTTCCAAAGTGGGAGTCCACTTGGGAATGTGTGGGTTCATTCCCTCACACTCTCAAGAATGCAAATGTGATTGCCGAGTTGCACTCTTGGCTCGCACCTTTCCATGCCTTTGTTTTGGTCGCAAGCACAAGGCTAAGGTTGTGACATAGATTCTATTGAAATTTCATGATATTACGAGTTTGTGATGTCGAAGTTGAAAGATTAAGATGAGACCTTGAAGGTTGTTATTAACAAGAAGAACTTGCAAAAACCACCAAAGGTTTCAAGCATTGAATAATAATAGGAAAAGGGTAGGATGTTACTTGGTTCACCTAGATCACACTTACTTAATTACAAAAAATGGCATGGGTGTTACCCTCAAGGCAAATATGTATTTCATATTAGGGGATGATGTAATTTCAATCAAATCATCACCTTGATTCCATTGTAATTGAAATGTGTGACTTGCTTCCATGAAAATCCTATTAGAAAATGAAATTTTGGTTTTTTGATAGAAATGTTGTTTAAGGTGTAGGGAGTTCAAAAACAAATCACTATAATTTAGCTAGGGGAAAGTAAGGAGAAATCTTTTTTTACAAAAATGTATAAGATAACAAAATTTTACAAAGACTTTTATGAAAAGAAAGTTGGTAAGTTTAAAATGCCTAAAGTGATGCTCAAGTAGGAATTCAAATCCACCTAAATAAAGCTTTAAAATAATGTTCAAGATGTTCATTTACAACAAGTCGCAAGTGGCATTAAAAATCAAATGTAGGTTATGGAAGATGTGAAAGCTAAAAACATTCATATTCATACTAAAATTTAATGGAGGGGAAAAGGAAATTAATGTTCAAAAAAAAATTTCAAAATAATTGGGGAGAAGAACTAGAACACAACCATCACCAACCTTTAAAGGCCTAATGTGAGCATGGCCATGACACCATAAGAATTGGAGGATATTTGCTATGTGTTCTATAAAAAATTGTACCATGTAAATCAAATCCCAACAATGAAAATAAGGAATAAGGAAGAGGTATTAACATCAATCCTCTAATGAAATTCATTATGGACATGAATGAAAGCCTAGATGCACCAATCATAGAAAAATAACTTCATGTAGTAGTTCACTCCATGGCTAAAGAACAGGCCCCATGAATAAATGGCATTGTGGTCAAATTCCTTGTTTGATCTTGGCACATCATAGGTGAAGATTTCACCACGATTTTTAAGTCCATCAACAAAAGAAGATTCCCAAAAGGTGTCAATCAAGGTTTGATAACCTTTTTTTTCAAAGTAGGGGACAAGCAAAGAGTTGGGGAACTAGTGCCCCATCCCACTCCTAAAACAACCTACATTTTTTTTTACAAAAATCTTATAATTACACCTTCAATTGTCTCTCATGAACATCATGAAGGTAGATGCAATCTACAATGGCTCACTTTTTTCAACCTTATGGACTTTTTGTGGAGTGTATCCTATTCAAATGCTGTAAACACACTGTAAAATCATTAATTTGACACAAAATATTTATGGATTAATATTGCCAACTTGAATAAGAATATTTATTAAGGGGCAAAATTCAATAAACATACACCAATCATATAATAATGGATTTTTAAAATGGACATATGGATTATAATCTGAGTTTTGCATTAACATTCAAATGCATTTTTTATTAAGCTACATTATGGAAAAATAAATATGAATTGAAAAAATAAATAATAATAATAATAATAATAATAATAAAACTTTAACAAAAAAATAACTATGGATTTTTGAATGACCAGATTTGGACCATATTTTCAAAAGTCCCAATCTTGGTCATTTTTTGTTGGATTGATAAATTTTGTCCTTTAACATGTATAATAAAAAATAAAAATGGAAAACCTTTTTATATGGACTTTATTAATTTATTAATTACCACATAGGGCCCACTAAATATTGGTTTTTAACACTTTTTTTCTATCCTAGTGTTAATTTTTCCATTTATATGGACTTTTGGGATTGGGACTCTTGTCGCTTTTGAGCCACTATATCTTACATCTACCCTTGAGCAATAACCAAACAATTTTTTTTTGCCTTAATGTACATCTTAAATAATGTGCTACTTACCCATGAAATAGTAGATTGGGCCAAATACATTCCAAAATGACCTTGATTTACTTCAAATTTGACTTTTCCAAAGCTTACAAAAAGGTTTCTTGGGAATTTTTGTTTTTAACCATGAAAAAGCTAAGTATAGTGAAAGAATTTGTGGAGATGGTCAAATTATTATTTAAAGATATAAAAACATCTATATACTTCAATGGTAACACTACATGATGGATGCATGGTATGGTGGTTCAATTTGGCAAATAAAACATTCCATTAAACTCCATTTGGTAGTGTTAAAATGGTCGTCTATTATTACATCATTAATTAAGTAGGGGATTACATAATGGTTTAAACTAATAAACTCAATTAGTGGCAAGGATTCCATATGAGTTTATTATGTCAAATTATATCATATATTGAAACCCTATAAATGGTTTGAAGTGAAATTCAATCATTAAAAGAAATTCTTAAATCTATGACTATATATATGATTAATTTTGTAATCATATCGTACATTATATGATTAAAGGCCTTTAGTTGTAACAAATAAATAACAAAGGACAAACTATCATTGAATGTTCCACCACTAGAAGAAATGTTGTTCATTTTGAGCATATTTTTGCGACTATTATGCGACTAATGTCCAAACCAACTAATTTTACAACTAGCAATGTGTTAGTCCTACATGTCCGTGTAGTTACAACTTGTTGTAGTCACATATGCAACTATAGGAAGGTGTTGACCAAATTCTAGTTGTAGATGTGACCAATATGATTTTCATTGAAAATGTAAATGGAAAATGAACAATGTCATCCAATTTTGATTGCATTCATCAATGGATGATACCATAGTTGTTTTTGCAATTATGAATGAAAGGTTTTTCAACTTTAATAATATATTCTACCACATGAACAAAGAAACATAGACCACAGATGGCAAACTTTGCTATTTCAATTGGACTATTATCCCTTCAATGTACCCATCTATGACTTTTTACACATAGGATTCAAAGTAATAATCTAATTATGACTAAAGTCATACATATAATCATTTAAAACTTGTAATCATAAATTTCTTGGTTGTAAAAGATAAATTATTTTTAGTGAATGTCAAGATGGGTGAAAACGTGCTCAAAGGAGCCAAAGGTGCCAAGGATTGCACATGACATGTGTCATTTTTATGTTGGTTTATAATTTTAAAATTTGTATTTCAATATCCCTCTAACACTACATTTTAGTTATAAATACATTTTGATTACAAATTGATTTTATATCATGTATATTATGCATTCATGCCTTGTATCACATAAACATGAACATTTTTTTTTATTAAAGGCACATTTTCAAAATCCATAATTTTCAAAGTCAAAAACACTTTTGAACCAAATGTGTTAAAAATTTTGATTTATAAAAACAATTATCATGAATTCAACTCCTTTTACCTTTTTAATCATCAATGTTAAAATCCTCTCCAATTTTTAGAAGGAATTATGCTATGCATTTGGTAGAAAAAAAAAATGTTTGAAAAAAACAACAATTGTCCACTCTCAAGGTTTGAGTGCTCTGGACATGCAAAAACAATTTGTATTTGTGTCAAGCTTTGAGCATGTAAACTTTACAATTAATAGAAAATATTTTGAAAGACATTATGAAAATCCAAATTATTATGCTTCACTTGTGATTTTTCAAACATACAAAAATATATGTTTAAGGAAAGTCAACTCACTTGGGTGGCTCCTTTGACTATGCTTTTACCTAAATCTCAATTTTATTTCATTCTAGTTAGCCAATCAATCCATACTTTTAACTTTGTAAGTCCATTACTAAAATGAATGTACATTTTTTGAAAAACAATTGTACATATATATATAAATAATCAAGTTCTTAATCTAAATATAATGACCAATTAACAAATTTAAACATTTTTTTTTTCCATAGGTGTTCAAACCAATGGTCACCTATGGAAATAATGTGCGTGATGCACAAAATGAGCCACCATACCATACATTCACCTTACATCAACTTTCAAAATTGAAAGAGGGGTGAGGAAAAGTTGTTCACTTTTTCCTTATTTCTTTTTTATTATAAGATAAATCTTAAATATCATGATCAAACAAGCTATTATTAAGGGAAAGATTTAATTTTTTTTGATGCCAAATGGTGAGAAGGAACATATCATTCCAGTATGTTGATGACACTTCATTATCACTAATAGGAGATGAAGGTAATGTTGACAAGGTGGTTAACCTCTTCAACCTCTTTTTAATGGTGATAAGGTTAGAATTAAATTGGGAAAAGAGTTTAGCTTACTTGCCCATGGAACTTTGCAATTTAAACCAAACAAATTATGAAATTCAAGTGGATGTGGGCAAGGGAAAGAGAGATTTCAAAACTCCTAGGTACATCATTTGGTTTACACTTAGGAGTTCAAGATGTTGACTCCTTCTGGACAAAATCAAAAGGGAACTCAAGTTTTGGAGCTTTGCCCATCTATAAATTATAAGAAGAATGGTCATAATCAATTTTATCTTCAACTCTACCCTTTGATTCTTCATTGCAATTTAAGGAAGGCCAATTAAGGCCATCTATAAATGCAAGGCTATATTGTTAGTAGATAAATTAACATATAACTAATAGATCTAGATGGTATCCAGGTAACTTCTTGTTACTAATGGTAAATTATGGTCATTTACCACTCCTTAATTACTTAAGCAATGAAATTATTAAATTTATTGGTTCTAGAAGGTGGGGATGTGGCACTATCTTGCCACCTCACTAGAATTAATTTAAGGAAAAACTAGGATTGAGGGAACAAAATAGGAAAGGATGTGATTGAGGGATGACATGGGTGAAAATCCCTTGAAGGGGATTCCTCTTATCTCATTATCTAGTGTGGTTTAATTTTTGGAACAAAAGTTAAGGAAGAAATTAGTCTATGTATGTTCAAAAGAGGTTGAAAGAGGAAAACCTCTTGATGTACATGTGATTTTTGAATTGGAAAACTAAGTCTTGAATGTTGATGTGAAATACTTTGAGCATTTTTATTTCCTTTTTTCTTCATGGAGTGAATAATTGAAAAGAAGAGAAAAAAATTTCTTAATCTAATTGTTGTCAACTTTAAGCATTGCCATTGCCTCCATCAAATGCAACATTGTGGCTTGTAGATCTTTTGTAACTACAAGTCATGATATTATGAAGTATTTAGTTTTCAAAAACGTAACACAACTTTGAATGTGTTCAAGATTTAGATTTTTAGATAGTTTTGGGTGCACGTTGTGAGGTGAAAAGAATAAAACTTGCCCTAAAAGCTATGGAGTAACTCTACCACATTAAAGTTTGAAAACAAGAATGACAAAGAATGTGAGTTATTGAGACTTGCAACTTGTGCTAAATTTGTACATGACTTGTGACAAACTCGTCTCTGATGAAGATGACAAAACCTCTACTAAACTTGCATGTAGGGTATATGAGGCACACAAGGGAGACTTATTTCATTTGAAATTACCTTGTTGTCATCCAATTTCAAGTATTGGGCTTCGCAGAATACAAAGATGCCATGTGTTTTGTTTTTTCCTAAATTCTTCTTGGAAAGGACCTTGGCCTTAGTGTTGGTGGTTCCTTTTACAATGATTGGACCCATAGGTACAACCAAATTGGCAAGCACCTATGAGATGCTTTCAGAAAACTTAGAGATGGTCATGATGTGGAGAAAAATGTTATGGCTAACAAAATTGCTGGATTTAGTGGTCTGAATATATTGCTTAGTTATGTTGAGTGATCTAATAATTAGATGGGTAATAGGGTTCGGTAGGTTTGTAGATGAGTTCAAATAGTAAAAGTTGGAGTTTTCTATGTGAAACCAACCAGCCAGCCAGCATTACAGACCCGTGAACAAGCATTTTGTGCATTGAAAAGATGCAGATTGATGTTCAGGAAGAGATTTGCATATTAGAGTTGCAATTGCAGTTTCCAAAACAAATACACTTTAGTGTGGACAGGACCTCAGCAATTACGTTCACAAAGATGTCATGCCACTAGAGATGCTGGCAAATCTTTTGATTGCAACTTGAGGAACAGTTGCAGATAACATACTTTAGTTGGAAATAACCACTCCATGCATCTGTGGACTGTTTGCCAAAAACAGAGGGTAACAACACCAAAGTGTTTCGGAGAAAATAGAGTGCTCAGTCGAGCACCACAAGTATCCACAAGTTTTGCTTGAGTCATCATCTTCTTGAACACAAGCACCCATTCCAGTCTCTTCCAACATAGAGCCTTAAGGCCACTATTCTTGAAGGTGTCAGAATTATCCTTGGCAGCAATATATTTCCTTAACTATTTGCATGCCTGCAATTGTCAAGAACCCTGTTTTTAGATTTCAGAGAGGATATTGAATTGGCATGGTACACCTAAAGACAGATGAATACAAGCAACTCTTATCTGGTACAAAATGGAAAACTGCACATTACCTGTGAGCTAACAGGCAGACTGACTGTCAGTGTTGTCCAGCTCCACTTGAGAACTGTTTTTGCCAAGCCAATCTCTGATTTCCTGTGACGTCACTACAGGGTACTGCACAACAAAATCAAACATTAAACTTCAAGTCCAGTTTGCAAGTATAAAGCAGTGATTGCCTTGATCAAGATTCCAAGATTTAGGACTTTCTCCATGATACTAGATCAGTTGGACTTGACATTGCTCAAAGGGGGGTTCAGAGTTTAGGGTCAACCCTTTGAGCTTGCTCAAAACTTTTGATGCCCCAAAGATCACCTCTGCATGTGGTGGTGGTATGAGGAGAGAGGTTCACAGCTTTGACATTGCAGAGTTTGCAGAAAAGACTTAGACAACAGCTAATCTGAATGGAAGAGAGGAGTTCAACAGAAAACAAACAGAGAAAATACTTGGAGACAAAGCAAAACTATGGGAGAAGAGAGTATACCTCCAGCATGTTGGGAGGAGAGCCAAGCTCAAGTTCATCCTCCATCTTTTGGACTGCTCCTGCTCCAAACTCCTCAAGAAGCTCAAGGCTGGACCCAACCTGTTGTGCATCACCAGGCAGATTCATATCTCCATATGATGAATCCTGTAACTTGCACATGCATTGCAAATGTTACAGACAACTCCAATTGACAACCCAAGGCTCCTTCTTGCCCTAATCCCAAAACATGAAAATAACAATGCACTGTGATGATGACTAGCATCAACTTCAGTTTTAATAGCTCTTCAAGTTCTTCAAATACAGAGGGGTAATTGATTTGATATCAAGCCACACACCTCAACTAGGGGATCACCATTGAGCTTTTCATTACAGAGAAGCTCCAGAATCTCAGGTTCAAAGTGAAGGGAAGTCTCATTAAGATCCCCTCCTCCATGGGTGTTCACTACAGCCTCCCAAGGCTGCTCCTCATCTCCCAGGTTGACTGTGTGCTCTTCTTCACACCCACTTCCAGCTCCACAAGCTTGATGAATTCCACCATTCTGGTGGTCAGAGGATGAAACTAGGTTGTGTGCCCTGTTTCTGCTACAGTCCTGTTTCTTGGACAGAGTGGAATTAGTATGGAGCCCATGTGAACCTTCCTCTGAGATTGCAGATATTGATTCCAGTTGGTGCTCCTTCCTCTTGTTTTGATTGGCCCTGATTGAATTGTATGAGTCTTTTGTGACCCCTGAAACTATAGAGGAAGTGAAATCAGAGCGTCCAGCCTGATTCCAGTTGGATACAATATCACTTTCTGATAGCTCACACTCCTCCTCTGCCAACATGTCGCTAGTTTTTGGTGCACCACCTGAGCAATTACGGGGCTGCTTTTGGAAAAACACTTTGCAAACAACAAGCTCTCCATCTGTCTCCTCCTCATTCTCACCAAGGTGATACTGGTGCATCACCCAATTTGTCTTCACATTCTTTGACTTCTTTCCAACTCTTTCATATAGCACCATGATCTTCTTAAATCCCAAAACTTTTCTATTCTGCATGGACCATCATCACAGAAAAGCTGAAAGTTAGTTACAGATTCTCTCTGTTAGAATCTGTTCAATCTCTTGACTTAGAATTAGATTCCTGAGATAGCTTCTGTTGAAATGCAGGTGCAAATTGATTCTGTCTTCAGACAACAGCAGTCTAAAGAAGAAGAGATTGGGCACACCATCCCCCAGTGAGGTTTGAAATCCACTGTAGTGCTTATTCCTTTGTTGTAGTAGAAATCACATTTTCTGCATCGATCTCTGGAAAGGTGAAAGTGATACCTGTAGGACAGGCCGAGTTTTGCCTGTCTTGTGCCAACGAACTTCTTCTCTGCCATTAGCATGGATTTTCCTGCGCTTTCGGGTCCCAGTAGTGTATGCCATGGATGGGCGATGGAAGAAGTGGCAACTGCTCCCATCCTTCTTCACACCTGCATTCCCACAACCAGAAGACAGATGAACTGCTTAAAGCTGCATCGAAAAGGACAAGAAAAAACAGAGTGGAAAATATAAGAACACAGTAGTAGCCAGGATCTTATGATCATACCAAGACAGAAGACAGATGTTGTTACCTGGCAATTTTTCAGGGTGAGTACCACAAATACCATCCTCTCCATCAAGGAACGAAATGAAGTCATCAATGAGTGGATGTGACAACATGTTGCTGCGCCCCATTTTTGCAGCCAGATGAACAAGCAATTCCTCATCACTGGGGTCAAACCTCACACCTGCTGGCAATGCCATACACTCCATCTTTGCCTGGCCACAATGATACATGTAAGAGCCTGCATCTATGGAAAACCCACATCTTAAATTCTTCACAGGGTTTTGCCTAACATATTCCATGATGATTGTGCACTCCTGGACTTGCAAAACCATCTGCAAAACAAAAAACCCAAACTTCTGAAACAAAAAACCTAGATTAAAAAGACCAGAACTTTCACCCAAACCATCCGCCAAACTTCACACCCAAGCTTCCGTACCACAAAACCTAGATAAAAAAGACCACAAATTCCGAATTTCGACATACATTGGATCTGCGGACGATATGGCCACATTCTGGGCAGTCTTTGTTTGTCATCCGCCCTCGCTGTTGACTATTACTATTCAGCACACCCGGATCTTCACCAACTTGGCACAACTGAGCACCAAAAGTATTATTCACCATTTGTACACTCCTCGCCCTCCTGCAACATATGGCCAAGCAGTGGATGTTTGAGAGGGTTTAGGGTTTAGTAGAGAGTCTCATTTCCAGATGGAATATCACAAGAGTGGGTACCTATTACACATGAGCTAACAAAGAGAATCACACCCAATAAGCAAAAATTAGTGTTCCATGGTCCTCATCATCCATACAGCATTCAAAAACTCAGGAAACAAATTTAAAAAAATACACTAAGAAACTAACTGGAAGTAGCGGTGAGAAGAAGAAAAGTTCAGTGTATCAATGTAGCTTCTGGAGCAGTTATAGAGAACTCCGAAAAACCCCAATCTGCCACAACTCTCCAAAGAGTGCAAAACCCACAACAGAACGATCCGAGAAAGGAAACCCCCAAAGAGTGCAAAATCACCCCCAAAAAAAAGGAAAAAGAGACTTCGATTTTGAAGAAAAACCACAGGAGCAAAAGAGCAGAAGACGGAACGAAAAACCGATGGGTAGGTACTTACTTGTCCACTGCGTCAAAAATGAGAGACGAAAGCAGAGGAAGGAAAGAGAGAAATCTTGTGGAGCGTGAAATCGCAGGGGTGTGGAGAACTGGAACATCTTAAGATGATTTTGCTGTCGTCGGTAACGCGGAGACTTCCTCTTCTTCTTCTTCTTCTTCTTCTTGCGCAAGAATTTTTTCAACGGGAAACGGAATGGTACCTATTTCCCGGAAGCTAAAGGCGACCGATTTTAGGAATCTGAGGTACTTGGAACCTGCGTTTTTTTCACTGGCGATATATATAACGCCAAAATGAGAAAGAAGTTAAAAAATAAAAAACTCGAAAAAGTGATTTTGGAAGATTTTGGAAGATTTCAGTCGCCACAAATTTCTAGCTAAACATATTTGGCTATATGTTGTATATGAAATGCAAATGTCTTGTCATTTATTAGTCTATTCTTTTGCCTACCACATCAAAAACCCAAATACAAGAATTTTAGCCATAATAATAATTATTATTAATATTATTATTTTCTCAATTTTTGACCATTGAAAACCTCCAAAATCATTAAAATCTCTAATTTTTAAATTTTAAATTTCATTTGAACCCAAGATTTTTTTAGAAATTATAAAATACATTAACTATTACATCACAAACTCTTTACATGTGAAAAAATAAGTTGAACTTTAAATTTTAAAGTTTACACATGTCAATGATTAAATAACTTTAATATCGTTAGAATGAATGAACATTAAATAAAAATAGTCATATGCTATATTTAAGTGTGACTTTAGGCTTAATATATATATATTTTTTTTTTAATTTAAAAATTTAGGTTCAAAACTCATTTACATGAAAATTTGACCTACTTAAAACTTGGTTTGAAAATTGGTGATTTATATTTTGATGATAATTTGAAAACCAACCTCAGTATCATATTTCGAAAAAATTAAAAATTTCAAGAATTGGACTAATCCTTCGTTAATCCTTAAAAAATCAAAACAAACGAGTCTCTCAAAAATATGAGAATCACCCAACACTGCAAATGACCCTACTTAGGAGTGTCCAAATTGAAACAAAAGCCCTACTTAAGCTGACTTACCAAAATTCGACTATTAAAAATATGAAAGGAAAAAAATTAACCTTTATATTTTTTGGCTACCTACTTGAAGCTTGTATAGAAATCTGGCAATTTTTCTTGATTATTTTTTTGGTTTTCCATGAACTTTCTTCCCAACATGTTCTTGAAAACTTAAATTCAAAAACTATCATAGTACCTTGGCAGCTTTGGCACAAATTATATATTCATTAATCCTAATATTTTTGAAATTTTATTTTTCACCAAGACCAATTTTTTTGTGAAGGAAAATGAAAAACCTTTTGAAATATTTTGGAATATATTTTTTTGAAATAAAATATTCAAAATTAATTAATTATGAATAGTAGACATGTGCATAAGGGGTCATAGGAGGGTATTATCAAAATGATAATTGAGGAAATTGACAATGATATATTTTGTGCAAATTAGTAATAAGTGGGCAGCTTCAACACTGATTATATTAATCATAAAAATGTTTGAATTTTCGAAAATACTTTTTTTTGAGGAATTAATAATAGTTTAACTAATTGTGTCCAAGGCCGTTGTCCAAGGGAAGCTTATGGGGTTTGCTCTGAGGCCCGAGCCAATATTCCCCATCATGGGACCTTAGGACAAAAAAATTATATTTTAAACCCCAAGCCCATTCATTTCACGGCCTCTTTGGGACATAGTGGCTTGGGGTCCTAAACATTTGGTGTCATGGGGTTGGGAAAAAATGGCCTCAAGGTACAGTAGCCTCCCGCCTAAGTACGCAACTTGAACCTAGGAGGAATGTGCGTACTTAGCTGGTAGGTGCGCACTTAAGACCAATCACTTTTCTTTGTAGCCACAGCAGCAGCTTTCGCAGCATCCTTATCAGTCTGATGACCATTTGAAGGTTTCACGTTCTTCTCACATGAGGGGATTGCAACGAAGGCATGGGTGGGGTTTGAGTTCGGTATTGTTGATTCGGTTGATCCTACTCCAACTCGTCACTTTCTGTTGTTGGTGCTTCTTCAAAACTAGATTCAATACCCAATTGAGTTTGCTGCAGCGCAGGATCATGCAATTCCGAATCCCAGCTTCCCTCTCCAGGTTGTTGTTGTTGGTGACCACCGTCTTCTGGGCTCCGCTCAAGAGATTCTTCAAATGCTACACCTCCAGTGCCGAGTTGGGTTTACTGTTGTGTGGGTTCATCAAGCTTCTCCCCGACGAGACCAGTCCTGACAACTCCAGCTTCGGCAGCGGACCCTGTCGTCTCTTGCTCTCCTGCGAGAGCTGGAGTGTCTTCGACCGACAACTAATCAACTGTGCCGAATTGTGTTTGATCTTCAACGAGATCTGAGGGGGGGATTTGGTCAAGCTCACTTCATGTTGGCCCTGGAACTCCATCAGTTGTTCCAAGCTGAGTTTGCTGCTCTACAGGATCACCCAATTCACCAGACGACACAGACTCCGAATCATCCAAGTGGTCCTCAACAAGTGGCTGGACAACAGCTATTGCGTCCCCAACAGATTCTTCAGCTGCACTTTCAGTGTCGAACTATGGTTGTTGTTGTGTGGTGGTCTTATCCATCCTACCCATAGCAGCAGCAGCAATCCCGATCAGCACAGGATCTAGTTTTGCATGCTCTCTTTCTTGTTCGGATGGTGCTCCGATTTGCTCGGGGGTTTCTTCATTAGCTCCAAACTGCAATTCTTGTAGTTCAGGATCATGCATCTCCTCCTGAGGCAGATTTGATTCCTAGTTCAAATTACTAGTGGGACCGATCTCCTCCTCAACTGGCTGATGAGTTGCTCGACCTGATCTGTGCCGAATTGAAGTTGGTCTCCTTCAACAGCGCCAGGTGCAGGAGTTTGCTCAAACTCATCTTTGTTGGAGGTCTCGTCGTAAGCAAGAGGACCCTGGTTGAATTCATTTGCATTATGTTGCTGAGATTCGGATTCTAAGGAGTTGACAGTCCCTGCAGTGCTTGCTGAGGTGGTGTTAGTGCTTTGTTGCAGCCTAACAGTTCCTTGATCTCCATAGCTAGCCACTCCTGCACCAATTTCTTGGTCTCCAAGCGGCGGCTATTGCTCTGTAGGCTTGCTCCTCTTTAAATATTCACTAGCAATAACAGTTTTGGGAGGTCTGCACGGTGTCGAAAAAGGCTGAAGTGGTTTAGCTCCAAACCCACTATTTCCAAACACAGCTGCCAGACGAGAAGTACCAAATCCCGCTGTTGCTGCTGCAAGAGACGGCTGATCGGGACTCTGTTCTTCAGCACCAAGACCAGTAGCAAGAGGGGCTCCTCCTCCCGAGTAGGCAGTTTTGGGAGTCGGAGCTGCGTTAGTATTGCTCTCAAGCGCACCATTTGTTTGGAATGGTTGAGTACCTGAGTACCTTGGATCTTCTGCACCAGGCTGCACATAATTTCCACCTCCAATACCGCCTTGCTGATGCTGCTGATAATCCATCTTCAATTCCGTACTTCCATTCCGTACTTCCTGCACTCCTCCGCCAACTTGGTCGCCACTTCCAATTGCTTTGTATTGGTGCTCACCATCCCTTCCACTCCCCTTGTCACATCTTGTTGGAAATGCTTACCAGCTCTTATCGAAGTGTACAAGACCTAAACCCTAAACCCTAAGCCCTCCTTTCCTTGTCTTCAATCCTTCCTCCTTCACCTCCTGTTACTCCACTTTCTATTGCTTTCTTTCCTTCTTTGATATGCTTTGGAGCTCCAGATCACTACCCACTCAACATCTACCAATACATGCTGAATCATTGGTAAATGCTTGATTTGGTTGCAATGTCGAAGAAACCGAACAGGAAACGCCTCAATGAGTCCCAACGATGTGAGGTCATAGCGAAGTTGAACAAGACGGATGCTGCCAGTAAAAGGGCTATAGCGCACGAGTACGATGTTAGTGAAGGAGCTATTAGAAAGGTGTGGGACAAGTGGGAGCAAATCCTAGAACGATCTGCTTTAATGTCTAATGAAGCTAAAGAGAAGACTTTTCGATCCTCTGTTGGTTGTTTCACCGAGCTTGAAGACATGCTTTACATCTGGATTGACAGCATGTGTCGTGCTAATCTTCCTGTTCCGCCATCTCTCACCATCGCTAAAGCAAAAAGTATTGCATCGAGTTTATCGATTCCGAAAATGGACTTCAAGGCATCCTGGCAATGGTTACGTCAATTCAAAGTGCGTCGAGGGTTGCAAAAGATGCTGCTTCACGGAGAGGGAGCTGAAGTCAATAAATCCGATCTTGGTTTGCTGGCAGCTTTAGACGACCTCTATGCGATTATTGCCCAATATGATCCTGAAAACGTCTACAATATGGACGAGACCGGCCTGTTTTTTCACCTACTACTGAGATATAGTCTTCTAATGCCAGATGATGGCATATCAACCACTAGAGGGAAGAAAAATCCAAAGATCGGGTTTCTCTTATCGTGTGCGCCAACGCTGTGGGAAGTCACAAAATTCCTTGCGCATTGATTGGCAAACCAAAAGCACCTGCTTGTATCAAGGATCGCCAATGGCCTGTTCCATATTTCATTCAAGCTAAAGCTTGGATGGACGTGGAAACGTGCTGGAAGTGGTTCAACGAAGTGTTTCTTCCAGAAGTGAAAAAACAAACCAGACATCGGGTTCTTTTGCTATTGGACAATGCCCCCAGACACTTTGAGGCTTTTGAACGCGACAATGTTAGGATCGTCTTCTTTCCCCCAAATTGCACAAGTTGGAAACAACCCTGCGATATGGGCATAATCGCAACTCTGAAGAAGAGGTTCAAATATCTCTACCTCAAGGATGTTCTTCACTTCTATGAATTGGATGAGGAGGCGAAACTTTGAAAGAAAATGCAAGGGCGGAGATTACGACACGGTGCTGTTGGAGTTGTATACGGAAATCCAGCTCACCTGCTTGATGCTGTGAGTTATGTCAAAGAAGCTTGGCAATCTGTGTCACCAAGCTCTATCAAAAATGCATTTATCAAGGCGAAAATAATGACATTAGAAGCCGATCAGGAAGCAGTGAATAAGATCGAGGATTTAGTGACCGAAGTTGCACAAGCTATCGCAGCTTTAAATCTTTCTGTTGGGCAAGATGAGCTTGAAGAATTTGTTCATGTCGACGATGAAAACAGTGAAGAATTCGCAGCTGCAGTTTTGGAAGACGTTGAAGAGCTTTTGGGGACGATGAAGATTGCTGAAGAGAATTTGGACGATGACAATGATGATGATATTCTTACCTCTCAAGCGTCAGGTTCGGGTTTAGGAAACATCGTTATATTTAAGGGATTCGAGTCACTTTATAAACAAGTTGTTGATATAGAGGATCAGTTGCTCTACTCCGAAGTTCGAGAAGAGGCTGAGGAAACATTCGATGATCTTAGAAAGTTGTTTGAATCGTTTCAAAGTAAGGTCCGGGCTGTCACCTTGAAAGCCAAACGCAAGAATCTTCAAAACTTGCGCCAAATGACAATCCATGACATGTTGAACTAAATA
>Ga0116228_10001448_pt1 | contig 19728 bp, 16 predicted proteins | sample S1TSphfallax_2_FD_89694 | JGI IMG/M metagenome (GOLD analysis project Ga0116228, IMG submission 89694) | Host-associated microbial communities from peat moss isolated from Minnesota, USA - S1T2_Fc - Sphagnum fallax MG | ecosystem: Host-associated > Plants > Peat moss > Unclassified | place... | reverse complement strand
GCCGAAGTTATATTGTGCAGCGTTGCGCCCGGCCCGAACCTTGATGACAAGCAGGTAGCCCTGATCGATATCGGGCTGAAGGCGGCTGTGACTTGCCTAGATAAGACCGCATTGGAAGTCGCAATTCAACACGCGCTCAGTCTTGATATATCACCCCAGGCCATTGGCGAGATCGTTGCGCTTGTATCAGGTCTCGGTGTGCATTCGCTCATGATGAGTTGCGCCTTTCTGCTTGCCGCGGCTCAACCAACTGCCGCGCCGCTCGCGGGCGAGTTAGACGCGGAACGCCAGAACTTATGGGCTAGGCATGTCGGTGACAATCCATATTGGCATGGCTTCGAGACTGAGTGCCCGGGATTCCTGCAAGCCTTGCTGAGGCTGTCTCCTGTTCTATTTCAGCGTTTTTTCGAATATTGCGCGGTTCCATGGGAGCAGGGTTTCGTTTCGGCGGCCACAAAGGAATTAACCGCCATGGCGGTCGATGCATCGCCAACTCACAGATTCAGGCCAGGCTTCTTGCTGCACCTCAGGAATGCTCTCAAGATCGGTGTTGGCCGACAGGCGATTGTCGAAACACTTGACATCGCGTCTTCGGCGCCGCGGCACAACGGGGTTCGATGAACAACGCGTTTCTTATCAGGCTCGGGCCTAAAGATTAAGGCCGCGCCAAGCGAGTGTCCCGCCGTCAATCGCGAAGGCGGCGCCATTAATGAACGAAGAATCCTCGGAAGCCAGGAACACCGCCAGCTTAGCCACTTCTTCCGGACGTCCCAGCCGGCGATTAAGATGCGCCCCAGCGAGCATCTTGACGGCCGCGGTTCTGTCTTCCGCCGCCTGAAAATACTTCTCTAACATCGGCGTATCTATTGCGCCAGGACAATAACAATTACTTCGAATTCCGTACTGGGCGAGGTCAACGGCCGCGGCTTTTGTCAGCATGAGGACCCCACCCTTGGTGGCAGCGTAAGCACCCGACATTGGAAATGCCACAAATGATGCGGTGGACGCAGCGTTTACGATCGCGCCGTGCCTTGATTGCTTCAAGAAGGGCACGGCGTATTTGATCGCGAGCCAGACCGCGCGAAGATTGATCTCATAGACCGCTGTCCAGACTTCCTCCGAAATCAGCTCAATGGACGTCTCGGTCGTAAGATCGGTCTCATGAACGGCTGCATTGTTATGCAGGACGTCTATACCTCCGAAATGCACTGCCGCGTGCTGCATCAGGTTCGCGATGTCGCGGCCATCTCTGAGATTGCACTGGAAAAAGGACGCTTCTCCGCCTTCTGCGACAATCATCGCAGTTGTCTCCAGGCCGCCGTCGGCATTGATATCCGAGACGACAACACGAGCGCCCTGGCGGGCCATTTCGATCGCGCTCGCGCGGCCCATGCCGCCCGCAGCGCCCGTGACGACGCACGTCATCCGGTCCAGTCGGTTTCCCATAATGCTTCCTTAACGCGTTAGTTGGGTGCCGGCCAAACAAGTTCCACGTTTCCTATGGCAGCAACGATGCCGGAGTGGAAAACTGGCCGCGTGCCGTCACGCAACGAGAAACTGGGAATACGACGCAACCACTCCTGAAGTGTGACCATCACCTCCAATCGCGCGAGATGCAATCCGGCGCAACGATGCGGCCCACCGCCGAACGTAGAGTGCGAAACAGTGCTGCGGAAAAAATCCAGGTCCATCGGGTTGGCGTTGTGTGCCTCGTCCAGATTGTGCAAGGCAGTCGGCACCAATATCATGTCACCGCGTTTCAAGTCGACGCCACGATAATGCATGTCCTTGGCAACCATGCGCGCGGCGGAGACAACGGGAAAGCGACGGAATATTTCCTCGACACCTAGCCGCAGCGTGCCCTCGTCGGCGCCAAGCTGCGCAACCTTGTCGGGGTGCTGTGCAAGGTAGGCCATCGCGTAGCCAAGCAGATGCACCACTGTATCGAGCCCGGCAAGCAGGAGCAGCGCGACCTCACCGAGCGCTTTGTCGTGCGGCATCGGCTCGCCATTGATTTTGCTATTCACAACCGATGTGATCATGTCGTCACCCGACCCGCCGCGGCGTCTCTGAATGATCGGCTCTACATAAGCAAAGAATCCAAGGTTAGCCGAATCCAAGCTTTCGGCCATCTCCTCCGGCGTGTTTCCCGTTGGACGAGTCATACCTTCAGCGTATTTCGACAAGATCGGGACGTCGCTCAATGGTAAGTCGGCAAGCGCCATGAACACGTGTATCGGAAAGAGCGACGAGTATTCAGTAACGAAGTCGCAATGTCCGCGATCGGCGAACGTCGCGATTAAATCTGCGGCCATCTGGCGCACCCGCGATTCCAGCTTACGCACCTGAGTTGCATTCAACACGCGATCGAGCGCTTGCCTGTAGGGGGTGTGCTCTGGTGGATCCAATTTCGCCGGAATCATGGCGTATTTCTCTCCTGCAGCTTTCGGCAGGAATATCACTTCACTGCAAAACCGGCTCGGGTCGCTATAAACCTCCCGCACGACGTCGCCCCGCGTCGCAATCCAGTGACCGCCGGTGAGCGGCGTCCAGATCAGATCCGGCACGCCCGCCTGCTGAATCTTCAGCCAAGTTTCGTGGTAGCCTGCCTCAATCCCATCCAACGCATACATGTTGATTTCATAAATGCGATCCTCCGGTACGTTTTCCGGGATGGGGGCGCGTGAAATCGTGGGTCCGTGGTCGGCATCATTCATTTCATACCCCGTTGCGCCCAATCCGAATAAGGCACTATCATCGCCTTGACCGCGCGACCCGATTTCACCGCAGCGAGCGCCTGTTCGGCTTCGGCGATACTGAAACGGTGCGTCACCAGCGCCGCCAGCGGCACGCGTTCTTGCAACCGTGCGGCGAGGTGCATTGCCTGGTAATAATGCTTCGGCTTCGGAAACGTGGCGCCGGCGATTGTCAGGTTCCTGGTTGTCATATCGCGCGGGGAGATGGATTGCGTACCAACGGCACCCCAGAGGCCAAGGATGATATAGCGCCCATGATTGCCGGCCAGGGCAACGCCTTCCGGAAACGCCGATAAAACGCCTGCGGCTTCCACCACGATGTCAGGCCCGTTCGGCCCGGTGCGATCGTATATTTGGCGGCGCCGGTCTTCCGGATGCTCGCTAAGCAGAATCGTCGCAGTTGCGCCAAGCTGTGCGGCCACGCGCAGCCGATCCGCCACGCCATCGATCACAATAATTTCGCGCGCTCCCGCCTCACGCGCCACAAGCGTTGCGGAGAGGCCAACCGGGCCGGCGCCCTGGACTACGACGCTATCGCCGATCCTTACTGCACCGCAGCGATCAAAGCCACGTAATACCGTCGGCAACGCACACCCCAGGGCGGCCACCGCCTCCGGATCCGCATGGGCCGGTAGCCGAAAAAACGCCATTCCATTCGGCAACCAGGCATAATCCGCGAAACTACCCCAGTTCGGCTTTGCCGCGTCCTCAAAGAATTGCGAGCTCTCGCAGGGCGTTTCGTCCAGCACCGTGCAGGCGTAGCAGCGATGACAAAGTGCTATGGGCGACCAATAGACGAGATCTCCCGGCGCTACCGGCGACCCGGCGTAATCAGTCGAGACGCCCGGCCCCAAGGTTTCAATGCGGCCCACGCCCTCGTGGCCGAGGACAATCGGAAACGGGAAAGTGCCAGCCTCGCCGGACAGAATGTGGACATCGCTGCCGCAAACTCCGCCGAGGAGAACCCGCACGAGTGCACCGCCAGGCTCCGGCATGGCTACCGGCACGTCCCAGATTTCCAATCTGTTCGGCGCCACCATAACGGCCGCCTTCCCGCCCCTCATGCTGCTTCTCCTGTTGCCTGCGCGGCGAATTTGCGTCCGGCACCCGGATGTTGTCTGATCGGTTTCAGGCGGCAAGCGGAAGGGGTGAGACTTTTGGTATGACATCGACGGCTAGGCGGCGAATTGACTCTTCCCAAGGCTTCGGGTCGTCTGAACAATCGTGCATATTAACAACCAGCTGGCCCCAACCACCGGTTTGGTGCATAAGACGTTCGATTTTTTCAAGCACCGTCTCGGGCGATCCGCACAGCCAAACATGCTCTGCCAGAAAATCCTCGTTGATGTCGGCGGCACCGATGTTCCTTCCGGAATCATATATTATACCATCGAACAAATTGAACTTCTTATAGATTTCATAGAGGTATTCCCGCCAAGTGTGGCCCAAGCCAGACTTGATGGCGAGCCGCTTCGCTTCCGCATCCGTGTCAGCGATGAACACGTCGCGGCAGACCCGATAGCGGCTGCGATCGGCTTTGTATCCATTCGACTCTGCAGCGGAAGCCCAGGTGTCCCAATGGGCCTTCATTTGCGGCGTGCCCCCGAAGAAAGAGATTGGGGAGTAATTGCGCTCACCGGCAAACTTCATGGACGATGATTTCATCGACAACCCCGTGACGGCGATCTCCATTCCGCCCGGGCCGCCCCAAGGTCCGTTCCTGGCAATATCTACGTTGTAACCTGGCATATCGTTCGGACCAGGGAAGCCCGCTTTGAAATATTTTCCGACTTCCCTGAAGGGCTCACGCTTCCAGACACGTTCAATTAGGTCCAACGCTTCCAGTTGGATTGGACCGAGCTCACCGATACCCTCGAACCCATGCAGGATCGCATCGGTGTGGTGGCCTCCGGGTGCGACGCCAAGAAAATATCGGCCCTCCAGGACCTGCGACAGCCACCCAATGCGAATGGCAAGTGTTGCTGGATCGTGATAAGGTAACAGATGCGCCATTGGTGCGAACCGAATACGTTTTGTGCAATGCAATGAGCCCGCAATAATTGCCTCCGGGAGCGGAATATTCTCCCAGGCCAGCGTGTAATGCTCGCCGATCATAAAGTCGACATACCCCGCCTCATCGGTTATTCTGGCCATGTCTATCGACCAGTCGTAGATTTGTCGCGGGGTCCGCGACGGCGGATTATAGGGTGTATGGAAGACTCCGCACTTCATGGATTTTCTCCTTTCGCATGGCCACCTTATCCAAAGCGGACATCTTTCTTGTCGATACGATCTTAGGTTAGGTACTTGTCTCGCTTTACAAGCGACGTCTACGATCAGTTCAGGTCCTCGCGCTCACTCCCACGTTCCGTCGGCTGCCTTGATTGCGAATTTCGGTGCAACCTTTGCGATGAAGTCATTCAACTCCTCGCTATTTTGCTCCGGATCAAGGTGACCTTGACCGAACATGAGAAACAGCTCGTTGAAACCTAGCCGATCATGTGCTTGCCCGATACGGTCGATTATTTCATCCGCCGACCCAATAAGAACGTTCGGCATCCGCTGCCCGTGCGGGATAAACCACTCGTCCCAGAACCAGCGATGCTCCGCCATTAACTCAGCGGCACGGTTGCTGTCTTCCGTCAGCATCAGGAACCCGCCCCAAGCGATCGCTTCCTCTCGCGGCACTGGATTTCCGCTGCTTTCAGCAGTCGCCACATAGCGCGTCAGGAGCGCGTCGCAGAAATCAAGATCGCCAGAAAGCACGATGATCTTACCATTTTCGCGTGCCCAGAAATCGACCGTGCGCATACTGCTTGCGAAGCCGCCGTAGATACGCGGATGAGGCTCTTGATAGCAATGTGGTGCGATACCGATCTGACGAACAATGCCGTCCGCGTCCTGTCCCTTGCCGAATTTCAGGTAAGCGGGATGACCGGCGGAACCGGCTTCCGGTGGGAAGTGCCAGTGCTTTCCGTGATGGCTGAACACATCATTTGCCCAAGCCTTCCTAATGACCTGAAAGCTCTCCTCGAACACTTCACGGTTCAACGCATCCTGTGCATCTCGCGCCTTCACGTTGTCCGGCGTGGTGGCACCAACGCCCGGACGGGAAGCGTAGGAATCAACCCATCGCGCATGATAGCCGCGCGTAAAGCCCACATAAAGCCTGCCCTTTAGCATGTGATCGAGAGTTGCGATTTCCTCGGCAACCCTGACAGGATTGTGCGTGGGGAGCGTATAGCCCATAATGCCGGCCTTCATCCGCTTGCTATGCAGGCCGACAAAGAGGCTGAACATCCCTGGATGGTTGTTCACCTCAAAGCCCTCGATTTGCAGATGGTGCTCGGGCTGCGAGTAACCGGCAAATCCCAAATCGTCGGCCAGCCGCACGTAGTCGGCCACCTCTGACAGAAAGCGCTGATAAAGATCACGGCGTTGGCCAGCCATGCCAGCCTCGATTTCATGCCGACGCCCAACAACACCCGTCTGCATCAAATGAAACTTCACTTTTTCTCTCCCCCCCGCTGCGTGACGGTGTGGCACGGGCCCACGTCAATCTGGCAAGGGGCCAGAATGATGCAGTCTTCAACGGTGGTGTTGATAGACGTGGTGCAACGGCCATGTCAATGCGTGAATGTGCGCAAGCGCTCAACATAAGTGCTGACGACCCCGCGACCACCATTATGTTTATGATCGTCGCACACACTTGCAAACCTGCGGTCACTTTCGATCGGCACACGAGAGGGGAATAGGGTACGAGAGAGTTGGCAATGATGTAATGGTCAGATTCTACTACCTTGTTGCGGTGCAACATCAACGCCTCCACATGCCACGGTTTCATCTCGCGGCGGTAGTCCGATGCCCCCGCGATTTCCCCCGACCAAAACAATTCCGCAGAGTTCAAGCGTCGTCTCTAGGTAATTTCCGAGGGGGCTGTCGGTGTCGCGTGGGTAGGCGAGCTGTGGATACGGCGGAGCTTGAACATTGCGCAACGCAGCGTGCGATGATGTCGATTGGCGCGTAGGGACGCCGCCGGCAACTTTTTTTTCAACTCACGTGTTGACAGGCTTTTTGATTCACGTCAAAAAAGTCGAAAGAAGTGGTCTGCGGGTCGCAATCACGCGTTTAAACGTATCGAGACCACGCCGGCAGACGAACGGATTTCGTCCAACCGTTCGAGTCGACTTCGTATGTTCGTGCCTGACCACGGCGCTGACTAACTCTGGTCCGGAAAAACCGGGCCGCGATGAGTGGGGGAAATCATGACTATAGGGTCCTTTCGCGGCAATGTAGAATTTACGCCAAGGCGAATTGTGCAGTGCTCCGCGGCTGCGTTGGCTATTTCTGCAGGCAACGTCACGGGGCTGGAGGCGTGGGCGCAGACTGCGCCCGTGAATTCGAGCGCGGACACACGGCCAAATGCTGGCAGAAATCAAGGGGCGCCGGAAGAAGTGGTAGTGACGGCCCGCCGGCGCGCGGAAAAACTATCAAAAGTGCCCGTGTCAGTCACGGCACTCAGTAGTAAAGCGCTCACCGAGAAGCACATAACAACGGAACAGGACCTTCAATCCTCTGTTCCAGGGCTCACAGTTTACGGAGTTAATTCGTCGAATAGTTTGAACTTCTCGCTGCGCGGACAATCGGTGGATGCATTCTCGTTTGCTGCGCCGGCTGTACTTACATACGTAAACGAATTCAGTGTCCTCAGCGATAGCGCATCCACTCTATATGACCTGGCATCGGTACAAGTATTGAAGGGCCCACAGGGGACGCTTTTTGGACGCAACGCAACTGGGGGCGCCATTCTGTACCAGACGATGAAGCCGCAACCCGACTTTGGAGGTTACATTACCGGCGGCTACGGCAACTATGATGACCATACGTTGGAAGGCGCTCTTAACATCCCGCTGACCCAGCAGCTTGGCGAGCTGCGCGTGTCCTGGGATTACGAGAAGCGCAACGGCTTCCAGGATAACCTCCTGCTTCGAATGCACGATGGATCGCTGGACAATGCAGGCTTCAGGGCATCTTGGTTGCTTCATCCCATCGATGGATTGGACAGCTTGACGGTTGTCAGCCTGCAGCATTCCGGCGGCAACAGCATTGGTTTGAAGGCGACGGATGTGTATCTGCCGGGTGAGACCAATAACGGCGTGCCAATAAATCCGGCGTTGCCGGCTGGGGCAATATATGTTCCGGGTGTTATCGTCCAAAACCCGAGCGTTCAAGAACTTGGGTTCAACGGAATTGTTGACTTCCTCGCCAAACAAAGGAATTATGGTTTTTACGACATATTTGACGCGCAGACAGATCACCATAACGGATTGGATGTACTTTACAGCAACAATACCTCCTACCAAGTAGAAGATTGGCTGACTCTTAAGAATGTCATCGGCTACCATCGTTCTTCGTCGCTTGATAATACGGATATCGACGGGGAGCCGTACCAGCCGCTCACAATTGGAATACAGGACGGTGCCGCGGCGAACGGCTATCGCTTCCATGATGACCAGGCTTCAGAAGAATTTCAAGGTTCGGGCAAGGTGCTTGACGACAAGCTTAGTTACATTACGGGCGTATATTTCTTCTATGGGTATTCGCAATCTTTGGAACAACTTAATATCTTTGGCGACCTGGTTAATCCTGTGACTGGTCAGCCGATACCGCCGGCCGCAGATTTCTTGCGCAGCTTTATCTATTTTGATCATTCTCTTGGCACCTATGCACAGGGAACATATTCCATCACTGAAAACTTGCACATTACAACGGGCATTCGCTACACTACTGAAACTATTCATTATACCCAGGGCGGCGGCGACGAGGAAGCGCTTATTGGGGTAAAACCGGCGTCCTTGACCAATGCAAAGCCGAGTTGGACCGGTTCGTTGGATTATAGGGTCAGTCCCGACCTCCTGGTCTATGCAACAACGCGGGGATCGTGGCGGGCTGGCGGCTTCAATGGGACCTCGCAGAACTTTCTGCCGGACGGCCAGCCAGTAGCGCAATCGTTCAAACCAGAGACCACAGTGGACGTAGAACTCGGTGCGAAGTACTATGGACAAATATTTTCTAAACCGGTTAACTTCGACATAGCACTTTATGACCAACACATATGGAACGTCATTAGAGCGATTTATTTCAATGACAGTGCAAACAGCGGAAACGTTGCCCGCGCCGAGGTCAAAGGAATTGAAATTGATGGTTCCGTGTATCCGGTTCGATGGCTACAGATTGGCTTTTCCGGCGCATATACCGACGCTCAGTATACTAATCCTATTGCGAGTATTGACAATCTCAAGTTTATTTTCGGCCCGTATGGCGATACGCCACGCCTTTCCGGCTCGCTGTATGCACGGGCTACGCAAGATCTGTCGGACGGGAGCCAACTCGTTGGCCGGGTCGACTATTACGGCCAAACTTCATTCTTTTATTCGAACCTATATGATACAATCCTTCCGGATACGCGCATCCCTGCCTATAGCCTGGTGAACCTCCGCGCTGAGTGGAACAACATTAGGCAGACTAGACTGTCTTTGGCTGCCTTCGTGAATAACGTTGCTGATGAGCACTATTTTACCGGCGGTTTTCCTCTTGGAGCGGTAACGGGGATCAACTCGGTGCTTGAGGGACTTCCTAGGATGTACGGGTTTCAGCTTAACTACAAATTCTAGGGTCAAAGGGGTTGGAGCGGGAGCGGCGAATCCGCCACTCCCTTTGCTCCCTTGAAGACCGGGAGTTGAACGTCAGGGAGATCTGCATGTCACGGCTTAGCGGTAAGGTTGCAATCGTCACCGGTGCGGGTATGGGTCAGGGAGAAGCCGAGGCACGCTTGCTCGCCGATCTTGGCGCCAAAGTAGTTGCGACCGATGTCAACTTCGAAAACGTCTCCCGAGTCGTCGATGAGATCAATGAAGCGCGACCCGATTCTGCCCTGGCCCTGCTACATGACGTCGCCGAACGCGGCCAATGGACTTCAGTTGTCGAAAAGGCTTTCAGCAAATTTGGGCCGGTGACGGTGCTGGTGAACAACGCCGGCATATTTTCCAAGATGACCTACGATACGTTAAGTCATGAGCACTGGCAGTATATTATGGACGTGAACGCATGGGGACAGTTCGCCGGCATCCAGGCTGTGGTTCCTGGAATGCGCGTGGCCGGGGTCGGCTCAATCATCAATGTTGGGTCGTTGGCCGTGGTCAATGCATGCGGACGCTTGTCGGCCTACACTGCGAGCAAGGGAGCCGTTGACGCTTTCTCTCGCGCTGCGGCCATTGAATTAGCGGGTTTGAACATCAGGGTAAACTGCATCAATCCCGGCGTTATCCACACTTCGATGGTGGAGGAGGCCTTCCCGACTCCACAGGACATGGCCGCGGCGGCGGCAGTGCAGCCGTTAAAGCGTTTTGGGCGGCCGGTCGATGTCGCCTATCTCGTAGCCTATCTGGCGAGCGACGAATCCTGGTTCACTACGGGAGCGTCTATCGTAATAGACGGCGGCCTTTCGGTTGAGGGCGGCGTGAGGCCGGTCATTGCTGGCAACTAATGCGCATCAATGATTTTCCTAACGTTCGATTTGCGTCAAAGCCGTTGCGGCAAAGTAAATGAAGGCCGTCGTTTGCACGGAGCTGGGCGGACCAGAACAGCTCGGGATCTCTGAGGTCGCGACGCCGGTTCCGGGAGCCGGGGAGGTTAGAGTGAAAGTCGGCGCTGCCGGCGTGAATTTTCCCGACACCCTGATCATACAGGGTAGATACCAGGCAAGGCCGAAGCTGCCCTTTATACCGGGCTTTGAGTTCGCGGGAGAAATTATAGAAGTTGGCCGCGAGGTTTGCGATCGCCGGGTTGGCGATCGGATCGTTGCACTTACAGCATGTGGTTATGCTGCGTTTGCCGAGCAAGCCATCGCTCGAGCCGGGGACACGGTATTGCTTCCCCATGATGTGAGCGACATTGTGGCCGCGGCAATGTACACTTCGTATGGGACGGCGTACCATGCCCTGATCCAGCGGGGCGACCTCCGAGCGGGGCAGACTGTCGTAGTGCTGGGGGCGACAGGCGGAGTGGGCCTTGCCGCTGTTGAAATTGCCGCGTTGATGGGTGCACGCGTTATTGCAGTCGGCCGATCCGGCGAGAAGCTTATGCTGGCACGAAAAAAAGGGGCCACTGAGACGATCGTTTATCCCGGGAGCGAATTGCGAACGATCATTCGTGATCTAACGAAAGGCGCCGGAGCCGATGTCTGCATTGATATGCTTGGCGGCAGCGGATTCGATGAAATGTCTCGAGCCATGGCCTGGAACGGACGGCTCCTAACTGTTGGCTACACAAGCGGCGTCGTGCCAAGGCTGGCGGCAAATCTTCCGTTGCTGAACGGATACCAGCTGGTGGGCGTCTATTGGGGCGCATTCGCTTCTCGAGCACCCGAAGATAATGCCGCCAATTTTCAAGTACTAACCGGATGGATGGCGGAGAGCAAGATCGATCCAGATGCCTCAATCGTCTGGCCGATGGAGCGCGCTGCGGAAGCGCTTCAGGCAATCCTCAACCGGACTACGGTCGGGAAAATCGTGCTAACCTCCTTCTCCAAGTCATTATAATGAGGAGATATCGTCATGACCGACCTCGAAAAACTCAGTGCGAAGCAGGAAATCACTGAAGTTCTTTACGCGTACTGCCGCGGGGTAGATCGGCTGGACGAGGCGCTTGTGCGGAACATTTACCATGAGGACGCTTACGATGATCATGGGTATTGGAAAGGCAGAGGGGTGGATTTCGCGCCTTTTGTGATAGACCGCCTGCGCCGCTGCAATACCGGTACAACCCACTCGATTTCAAATGTGATGATAGAGGTGGAAGGAGACGTCGCAACTGCGGAATCGCAGGTTATCGTAACCTTGCGGCGGGTCGGCGACACTCCGCAAACCGTAGTGGATGTTATGGGTGCACGCTACGTAGACCGGTTCTCAAAACGAGGCGGAATGTGGAAGATTGACGAGCGCACCGTTGTACTCGAGTGGCATAAGGTGGAAACTTGGAACTTGGACCAGGCACCCATTGCACTGGAGAAATTCACCTGCGGTAGACGAGACCGGATGGATGCGATTTATCGCATGCAGCAGGAAGGAACGCTGCGCGACCTCCCCCGACGGCAAGTGGACGGGCGTAATACAAATTGACTGTTTAACACGGAACCGACTGGGAGTGGGAAATTAATGGAGGACCGGATACGTGTTATCGAGGACCGGCTAGCTCTCGATGATCTTGTTCAGCGTTATTTCTTAGCGTCGGACGATGACGATAGTGCCGCGCTCGCGGCCCTGTTTGACGAGGAAGCAGAATTCCTCGTTTCGGGCAATTTGTGTGCGACGACCCCGGCCGGGATATCGGACTTCATTGCAACTGAACGGCAAAAAATGGGACTGACAAATCACGTCTTGGACGGTGCTGTCTTCGATTTTGTAACGTCCGATCGGGCGACAGGAACAGTATGTGCCCATCTAGAGCTAGTCTATCTCGGCGTAGCAGTGCTTGGCGCTGTTCGCTACGCCGATACATATGTCCGTCGAAATGGCGGCTGGAAATTGCAACGGCGCGACATGCGTGTGCGTTATCTGGCACCGTGGAACGAGTTGGGTGTCGCCCTCACCAGCGGATCGCCTGTGCGTTGGCCGGGCCACGATCATCTTCCCAGCGATCTACCGCACCGAAAGAACAGCGCAGTATGATGAGTAGGTGTTGTTGCCGTCGCACCCTGAACCCTGGAACTTCTTATCATGCGATATTTGCTACTAGGCCGCTCTGGATTGCGGGTTTCCGAAACTTGCCTTGGTACCATGACGTTCGGTCAGAATTGGGGCTGGGGCTGCGACGCGCCCGAAAGCCGAAGGATTCTTGACGCCTTCATAAACGCTGGCGGAAATTTCATCGACACCGCGAATATATATACCTCCGGCCAAGCGGAACAGTTGCTGGGGGAGATTGTGACCCCCGATCGACGGGAACGCATTGTGCTGGCCACAAAGTACGGCGACGCCCTGCCGGGCGATGACCCCAACGCGGCCGGTAACCATCGCAAATGCATGGTGCAATCTGTAGAAAAGAGCCTTCGCCGGCTTAAGACCGATCGTGTTGACATTCTCTATATTCACAGTTGGGACTTTACAACCAGGCCGGATGAAGTCATGCGGGCGCTGGATGATCTGGTTCGGCAAGGTAAGATCCTTTATGCAGGCATAAGCGATGCACCCGCATGGGTGATTGCCCGATGCAACGAATTGGCCGATCAACGTGGGTTGTCACCCTTTGTTGTGTGCCAGCTTGAATATAGCTTGATCGAACGGACTGCGGAAAGAGAGATCCTGCCTATGGCCCGTGCGCTCGATGTCGGTTTGGTCGCCTGGTCGCCATTGGCAGGTGGCATTCTAACAGGAAAATACACACGGCCGGGCGAGGATGGCGGCAAGCGGCGTTTGGACACCGTGCCTTACAAGAAATTATCCGAACGCAACAGAGAAATCGCGCGCGACCTTGTCGTTTTGGCAGATGAGCTGGGATTCCCCCCGGCTGCTGTTGCCCTCGCCTGGGTTGCGGCGCGCGGCGTCATTCCGATTGTTGGTGCTACCCATCTTCAACAGCTCACCGACAACTTTCGGTATTTGGACATCGTAATTCCGGAGTTTCAATTACGGCAGCTTGACAAGGTCAGCCACATTGACCTTGGCTTTCCGCATGAGTTTCACGACGCCGCCCGTGGCTTCATCTACGGCGGGATGTTTGATCGCCTGCACCGTCATCGGGATGAAGGTATTGGGATCACCGTCGCGCGATCCGGCCCCGGCAACGTAACTCCGGCAGGTGACTTTGCATACACTGATGTTCTAGCAAAGGGCATGACCAGTACCGAATAGGTGCACCTTCGTCGTCATACCGCTGACGACGAAAAGTTAGGGGATCCGGGATGGTGGATATTGCGCGGGGCACTGGGCGGATAGGCTGCGGGTACTTTCTGGTGCTAGCCGGTTGACTATTGAAGCCCTTACCGACGTCCTGTTGACCTCCGATCTGGAGAGGCTTGAGAAAAATTGTCCTCGGCTTCGCTCTACTGATTGCCGTATCCGCGGGAAAGTCCAAAATTTGCCAATCAATGCAACCTCATGGGTGATTCTTAGACTTGACTAAGGCGCGCTGTCTTCCGTATGGAGTTGATGGGCAATGTCATCACACGATGTGGCGGACCGGGTGCGCCGCCGAGGAAAATGAATCTGCCCAAACAACGGTTGGGCTTCCGTGGCAGGTCAACTACATTTGGACGGACACTCGCCGTTTCACCCATAAACCCCTGTAGATTGCAATTTTAAGAGAGAGTGACGGCCATTAATAGTCGGATAGCAAAACGTCGCAGATCTGCGCTTGCGGATGGCAGTGCAGACTATGCGTCGAAGCGTGATGATCTCATACGCATTGCCGCCCAGCTTTTCCGTGAGCAGGGTTACCGTGCCACGCGGCTCGGCGATATCGCGGCACTTGCCGGAATAGATCGGGCGTCAATTTACTACTATATCGGCAGCAAGGAAGAACTGCTGCGCGAATCGATGGCGGGTATTTTAGGCGGCAATTTGGCGAAGGCACGAGCAATTGCGGTAGACAAGTCGCTTTCCGTTTCGGAGCGGCTAAGACAGGTCTTCAAGGTGCTGATGCAATCCTATCACGAAAATTATCCTCAAATGTTCGTCTATATCCAGGAGCAAATGGGAAAGGTTGCTCGTGAGCCAACTCCCTGGGCCAAAGAAATCGTAAGGAACACCCGACAGTTCGAACTCATGGTGACGTCGCTGATCGAGGAGGGTATGCAAAATGGCGAATTTGCAGCTGTGATCCCCGCAAAAATTGCTTCTTACGCACTTTTTGGAATGTTTAACTGGACGCACCGTTGGTACACGCCTGGCGGCACAAAAACTGCTGATGAGATCTCCGAGGCATTCATTGCTATATTTCTTAACGGAATCCGGAAAGAAAATTCGAGGACCAAAGGCCGCCGTCTTCAAGATGGGGAGAACATGATAGCGGCCAGTTCACGTAATGCTCGCTTATCCACTTTGGTTGCCGACATCGGCCAGGAGCCTGCAGGCATAAAAGATATTGCGCGAGGCACCTTGTAACTTGCGATCCGCCCACGACAGTAGTTGATTAGCTCATCGGGCGTGAGGGTTGCGCTCTCACGTAACTCGACGAAGGCAATTGGCACCTCGTCGAGGCGAGGATCGGGAATGCCAACGACTTCGGCGAGGCGTACTGCGGAATGACTACATAGAAACGCCTCGACCTCCATGGTTGCGACATTTTCGCCGCCGACTTTAATCATGTCTTTCAGCCGACCGCCGAATATAAGGCTGTTGTCAACCGTTCGACTGTAGAGATCTCCGGTCTTTAACCACCCATCGTCGCCAAGAGCGGACCGTGTATGCTCCTTTGAGCCGTAATAGCATGACATTACGCAATAACCGCGAACCCATAGCTCGCCCATTCGACCCGCTTCGCAATCCATCCCCGATGCGGGATCCACGATACGAACTTCAATGCCGGGGGCTGGCTTGCCCTGTGTGGTTGAACGAGACTTCCAATCCTCATCCGGATCACTGAGGGCAAATACGCCGGCTGTCTCGGTCATGCCGCAAGCCTGGAGAATTTCAGCGTTGGGAAAAAGACCCTGCACGCGCTCAACAACAGATTCCGGTGCAATAAGGAAGAAATATCTGAGCTTCCCGAATCGATCGGCATCAAATTCCGGGTGATCGATAAGTCCCTGGACAATAGCAGAAAACCACGGCCACGCCAGAGTGACCCCCTCGCGCTGCATCATGGCAAGAGCACGCCCCGGCTCAAAATAGCGATCACATAGAAACGTTCCACACGTTCCGATACTTCCAATCAAGGGAGCAAGCGAACCAATGTGAAATAACGGGCCGGCGGCCCACGTGACATCCCGTGTCGGCGAGCGCAATCGATACACTGCGCGTTCGACCGGACCTCGCGTGACAGCTTCGTGGGTGAGAACACAGCCCTTTGGTTTCGCGGTCGTGCCCGACGTATAAATGATTAAGCCCGGATCTCGTACTCGCACCCGTCGCCTCAAAGTATCGATGTCCGTCAATGAACAGGTGGAGCCTTCTGCGTCAAACGAGGCCTTGTTGATGATTCCGTCGCTTCCCGGCCCAGTGAGATCAGCGATGAATCGCAGATCGGGAAACGCATCACGCCAAACTGGAGCGCCTCCCGCAACAGTAGTTTGCAGATTCAGGGCATCCGTCAAAACCCCGCGAAGATCAACGTAGGATCGGTCTGCCCCACTCGTCAAAATTGCAACAAGGCGAGCATCTGCGACGACGTGTCGAATTTCCGAGCTCCGATGACGCACATTTATTGGAACGATCACGGCGCCCAACAGGGCAATCGCGAAAAATGCTTCCAGATAGGCGATCTCATTGCCAATAAGCAGCCCGACATTATCGCCGGGGGATACGCCAAGAGCTCGCAAGCAGCACGCAATGCGATTCGCACCATATTGCAGCGTTGCGTAACTTGCCCGCTCTGACGGGAAAATAATTGCATCGCGGCCTGGGTACTGCGCAGCCGCCCGCACCAGGATGTCGCCAATTGTGCTGACAGCAGTGACAATTGGCATTACCGGATCAGACATTACATCAAACCCGGGTGATAGCATAAACGCCTGTGGGATAATGCCCGAGAACTCGCCGCAACGAGTTTGCATCGGTCGCGACACTCATGTTAGCGCCCAACCCATACCGGCTTACGGCGTTCACGTGCGGCGCGTTCGCCCTCTTTCTTGTCTTCGGAGTTCGCATATTGTTCGATCGGCTCGAAGCGGGTCATCAGGGCAACTTCGAGCGGCTCGCCGAGGCGCGCCAGCGCCGCTGCCTTCGCGGCCTGAACAGCGAGCGGGGACGCAGTGTTGAGCTTTGCCGCCCAGCGCTCTGCGGCCGCGGCGAGGTCGGCATAGGCCACCACCTCGTTGACAAGACCATAGCGAAACGCTTCGTCCGCCTTTATCCGCTCGCCTGTCAAAATCAATTGGAGCGCGATATGATAGGGCAGTTGTCGGATCGCGCGATGAACAACGCCACATTCACCGATAATGCCAACCTTGGTTTCTGGCAGGCCGAATTGAGCGGTGTCGGCGGCGACGATGATGTCGGCGCACATCGCCAACTCGAAGCCGCCACCGACGCAAAACCCTTGGACCGCCGCAATCATTGGTTTCTTACAGGTCACCAAAGGTCCGCCGATACCGGTGAGGCCGCCACCCAATGCCAGGCGCGACTTGCGCTCCGCGCCCGCAGAAACGTCGGCTCCGATACAGAATGCCTTTTCACCCGCCGCCGAAAGAATGACTGCCCAAACCTCGGCGTCTGCATTGATGTCGACCCATGCAGTCAACAAGGCCTCATCCATTTCCTGTGTAATGGCATTCAGGCCCTGGGGGCGATTGAGACGCACATGCGCAACGTGACCTTGTTTCTCGAATTCGACGTCGGCCATTCGCTACTCCTTGAATCGGTCTATCAACGCGGCCGATGACGGACCTGCGTAGTCTGCCAGAACCATTTTCAGCCCTTCCCTGGAAATCCGTTCGCGTAGCGCTACGACAGACGGCGCAAGGTGGAGGAGCGCGTCGGATTCCGCGATGCCCAGCAGGGCCTGGCGGTATCCAGCGGCCTCGGCGGCCCGGTTGATTGCCTGCTTCTTGACGCGCAGCACATCTGGCGGGATGAGCGCGATACGTTCTGCGAGGGCTTCAACCGCGTCCACCAGGCGTGCCGCAGGGACGATGTGGTTCGCCCAGCCCCATGCGACCGACGTCGGGGCGTCGATGCTGTTGCCAGGGAGGAAGGCATATTCCTTGGCACGTTTGGCCCCGACATGAGCAACCCAGGTCGGCGCTATAAAGCCGCCACCTATCGGGACGCCAGGTTCGCTAATACGAACATCGTCGGCCACAATCGTCATATCAGCGAATGAAACCATCTGGCCACCGACTCCGGCGCAATAGCCGTGGACCGCCGCGATAACCGGCTTCGGATGGTCCCAGATCGCCAGCCAGCGATTAAGGTTTGTCCGTAGTCTGTCCGCGTCGGAAACCGGATCTATTTTATCACTGCCGCCGTATTGTCCCAGATCCATACCAGCGCAGAAACCCTTGCCAACGGCGCGGATACCGACCACGGGGCCGCCTTCAGCTTGCAGCCGACTCAGCGCCGACGAAAATTGATCCAGCATCGGGCCAGAGAGCGCATTGGCGCGATCGGGGCGATTAAGTACGATCCAACTGATCGCGCTCTTATGTTCTATGAAGATGTCCTGATCTGCATCTTTCATTCGGCACGGCCGATTGGATTGAATGTTCGGACGTGATAATCAGCGGTCATGGTGGTTCGGAGTTCGCGGCGTTTGAATTTCCATTGACCATCGCATTTTACGACGACGTCAAAATATTGACCGTAGAGGATGCCGTCCGGGCGCTCCTTCGTGTATCGGTGGATGGCAAGAACGACCGAGCGGACATTAGCTTCGGTGTCACTTGTGAAATCGACGGCAATATTCGAGTTATGGTGAGATGTGGCACGGAAGTAAGTGCCAATTCCGTCAAGCGTCTTCTTATAGGCCTCCATTCCGGGCTCGGCAAAATTTGGCGCATAGCTCACTTCGCAGTCCTCAACGAAGAGGGCCGCGAGTGCCTCCGGATGGTTCATATCGAGATGATAGGAATAGTCGAACATCATACGCTGGATTGCCGCTATCTCGATCAACTTGTCGGTATCTTCCATTGCTTGGTGAACCCTTTCGGCTATGTGCGCGACGTTTCCTGTCCCCGCCGTGCTTTTGGTCAGTAGCTTTAGCAGGGGTAGGTAGAGCGTCTGATGCATCCGCGCGCGGGCGCCTGCGATTGAGGAGCTCAAAACCACCGAAATGACGAGCGGGGCCGCCGGGCATGTCTGCCCGACCATCAGCCGATCTCGAGCATGGCGGGTCTGTGGACATTTTCTTCCCCTTTACCGGGCATACTGCGGCCAAACCTCGGCAGCGTCAACGCCCATGTTGATCGGGATGACATCTCGCGCAATGCGTGAAAAGCAAGACTGTCCTGAACCTATTTGGATGGACCGGGCAGGCCCGCTCCGCTTCCGTTGGGGTAGGCAGCAATTAACAAGTATATCGTCCGCGCGAGCGGAAAAAACAGGCACAGTGGCCGCCGCAACGAATTAACCGCAAGGTGCTGATATGTAGGTGTATTTTTTCAATACTTATGGGTCACAGAAGGTTTGCATGTATAGGTCCTTAGAACCTGTTACTTAAGGGAGGTCAGGGGAGAAGGAGGGGGGCACGCGGTACTTGCCCACGCTGCGCGCGGCGGGGTCCAGGGGCAGAGGCCCGGCCGCCTTACTTCAATATCGTCCGGCCCGCATACATCCCGGTGCGGCCCAACTCCGCTTCTATCCGGATCAGCTGATTATATTTCGCTGTCCGATCGCTGCGCGACAGCGAACCGGTTTTGATTTGCCCGCAATTCGTTGCGACGGCCAGATCGGCAATCGTCGAATCTTCCGTCTCGCCGCTGCGGTGGCTCATGACGGCGCGATAGCCCGCCTTGTGCGCGATCTCCACCGCCTCCAGCGTTTCCGATAGGGTTCCGATCTGGTTGACCTTGACCAGGATCGCGTTGGCCACGCCCTGTTCGATGCCGCGGCGCAGCCGCTCCGGGTTGGTGACGAAGATGTCGTCGCCGACCAGTTGCAGCTTGCCGCCAAGCCGTTCGGTCATTAATTTCCATCCAGCCCAGTCATCTTCGGCGCATCCGTCCTCGATCGACACGATGGGGTAGCGCTTGACCAGCCCTTCGAGATACGAAACCATGCCGTCCGCATCGAATTTCTTGCCCTCGCCGGCGAGGTCG
>Ga0116228_10001447_pt1 | contig 19736 bp, 11 predicted proteins | sample S1TSphfallax_2_FD_89694 | JGI IMG/M metagenome (GOLD analysis project Ga0116228, IMG submission 89694) | Host-associated microbial communities from peat moss isolated from Minnesota, USA - S1T2_Fc - Sphagnum fallax MG | ecosystem: Host-associated > Plants > Peat moss > Unclassified | place... | reverse complement strand
TTTGCAAATTGTTGTTGTTGGCACTTGGATGTTGAAAGGATTACTAGATTTTGCAACCTATTGTTGAAATGCCCGCCATTGCACATACCTAAATCTTGAAAGGCTCACCAATTGTCTTACACCTAAAAACACATTGTAGCCAATCTGCCATTCTTCAAAAAAAACTGTATTACAATTGTTGGCTATGTAGAATTTTCCTTGGATGCCACATTTTGACTTTTATTTGTTACAAGGTGCTAAATGTTTATTTTAAAATCCAAACTGGTTGCCAAGTCTACCTCCAAGGGTCGGTGTGTGTAGTCAACTAGGATACCTTGAGCAAATGGGGAAAAAAAAAAAACACTGCTATAGCACTCACACATTCATATCATTTCCATAAATGTATAGTCTCAACAACAATGCTTTGTTGAGTTCTGTGTTTGGTTCATTTGAGTGGGGTTGTTGATACTCTAACCAAATGATGTCTCATTCTTAGAGCCTTCCTTCAACCCTGCTACAAAAACAAAACAAGATGACCCCCTTCCTTGGGTAAGGAGGAATTATATATTGCCAGATGAAGCCAAGAGAGAACCTTAACATAAGCAAATTTTCACCTCCAAAAAGAAAGATTTAGAGAAGTGGGAGGTGAGTACCATGAATTCCAAGGCGATAAGTGACTAGAAGCAAAAGTAACAGAAGATTGGGGTGGCGAAAGTGAATCTTTGTCTTCATCACTTGGGTGGTTCCGGGTATCCTCCAGTAGAGGCAAGGAAGGAAAGGTTCCCCGTACACCCAGTTTGGCGAAATGTTTTCTTGCATTACAATATTCCCCCTTCAATCAGCAGACTACAAGAGATCAAGTTTGAGCAAATTAAAGATGTCCACTCACGAATGTCTCTTCGGGCACCATCAGAAGCTCTTTTGGAGAAGACCACTTTCATTAAATATCTTACAAAAGAGAGTATCGTACCAGCTCCAGCATGCAGACGCTCCAGCTCATTGCCTATGTTCTATTTTCAGAGCCTGTCATACTGGGGTTTTTTGTTTGGTTGGTGGACCAATTAAAGAGATCCATCACCAAAAGAAGAAAATGTCTTGACTATACCCCCAACTAACACTAATATAACATATGTAAACCTCTTAAGCCACCCTCCCTCTTAGCCCAGATTAAAAATGGTGTCAAACAAGTTGTAGAAAATTAAAATCTCATGCAGCCAATGAGGAGGCTCAATATGCACTCAGGAGGCCCCACCGTTTACTTTCTTTGAGGTGGGGGAGGCAGGTGGTTTTGAGATCTTTTGGGGGAATTTTTTTGTTCCCATTGTGCTTTCATCTTGTTCTCACAAGGTTCCCAATGATGCTCCCCAAGTGCCCATGTGTTCCCCAGACTGTTCCCAATGGTAAGACATTTTATCCCATATCTTTTGGCCAAATTTGTACTATGGTAAACCATATTGCTATCTAAGGAAAGGCTATTTTGGAGGTTTCTATTTTGGGAGTATTTTTTTGGGGTTCAAGCCCAATCAGAAGGGCCCATGACCAGAAACAAAAACTTTGGCAAGAGGTCAAAGAGAAAAGTAGAAACTTTTTCAATCCCCAGGTAACATACTAGAACCTATGGTTTAAATATGGCAAGTTCAGCTTTTTTTTCCCTGGAATATTACAACTCAGAGCTTTTATTTCCAAAAAACATTGCAGCCCCTTTTCTTTTTGTTGCCAAGTGATGAAAATTGCCAGAAGAAAAACCCTAGTCCCAACCAGTGTTGGCCAGCTAGTAATAACCTAACAAGAGGTTAATGATTTTCACAAACAAATGCAGAACCTACCCACCTGACAAGAAAAATATGGAGTTGGTGATTGAATTCTTTAAATGTGATAACCTACTTACATGTTTAAAATTACATGTGTAAACTTTGTCATTACTGAAAAAGACTGAATAATTTCCAAAAACTCTCTAAAGCTCAGAAGCATTTGAATTTTGAAATCCTTGCACAATCCCCACTAAAATAAGCAAACCAACAAACTATACACAAGAAACAACACAACAAAATTTCCACTAATAGGAAGAAGTAACTTTGCTCCCCACCAAGACTGTACCTTGCTACCCTGGGACTGTATCTTGCTAGTCCTGTACCACACTAGAAGTTGTAGTCATGAGTCACCTCTATCTTCATATTCAAATTGGAATATTTGGCAAAGATTATCTGTTCCTTAAGATGATTCCAATGTGTTCCCCAAGATGTTTCCAATAGCACATCACTTTATACCCCAAGTTAGTTATAAAGCTTACCTCCAAGAAATCTCACTCACCAAGGGCTTTCCAAGAGTATCAAGAGCTCACTCAACTTTCGTAAAAAAACTAGTTTTGATTTTGTTCAATTTTTTTTGACAAAGTTGTTCAATTTTTAATAACTCTTGCACCATAGGTTTAAACATTATGTAACAACCTTGGTGCACCTGCTCATTGAGGGCTTCCAACTGTACCAAGAGTGCAATGGGGGGGCTGTGGTTTGGAAATCTTAACACAACAAACAAAGCAAACAACCTTCCTTAATACATAGATATGTAAGCCAAAATAAGAGATTACAAGCAAACTATTTTTTGGATAGTTAAAAAGTTTGATCACATTTTTGTTTGCAATATCTTTCCTTTCCTACAATATTTGGCCAGGAGGACATAAGGTCCATGCTTTTCTTTAAATCTAGACCTTAGTTTTCCTTTCATATTTGTTGGTTCCTTACAAAGCACAATCTTCCTTGTAAGCTCCAAAACAAAGCACCCCTTATAAACCATAATTGTCTGCATAGTTTATGTGGCACACATTTGGTAAAGTGCCTCCCAGAATCTAGATTTCAAATTGGGTCAAGTTGTTAAAGAGCGGAAGAGCATGACTAGTGTGCATTTTGTTTTCAGGCAGAGAGAATTTGTTCGGCCCTGCCCCCACAGGGACAGGGACTATCGCATGGGATCCGACTTTTGGAAGTTCTACCGGTTTCACATTGAACTGGTTTCTTTGGTGAGGGTTGTGTTTAGACTGTTTAGATTGGAGCAGATTGTTTTTGTGTTGAGAGTGCAGACACAGTAGTAGATGTACAACATATTATCTATTGGCAGGGCCAGCGTGTTTGTGATGTGCCTTGTTCTAGAAAGTATTCCTTTGTGTTCCTTTGCAATACTCTCCAACCCCCTGCCTATAAGTAAAATGACTGTCTTTTTCATTGTCTGTGTACTTTGAAGGATCTCCCCCAGGAGAAGAACCCTAGGGGGTTATGCCAGCCTGAGATCCTCCTATTTTTATATGTTGGCATGTTCCCCTAAAAGAAGGTTGTTTACCTGTGTGGAGGTTCCTATGCTTGGGTATTCTCCTGAGGTTTGGGAACACCTTCTGGCACATGCCCTCAAGTGCCCTCGCTCAGGAGAACCCAGTCATACAGAAACCTCTCTTACAACATACAAGTGTTGTATTTGAAAGAATAGTGATCCAAAAGAATATTCAATTTAACTTTTCACTTGTGTGGGTTCTGGGGAGTATTCATGACAATGGCGTAGGTGAAATAGGGCCACTAAAAGGCCTCACTCAAGAAGGTGAAGGTACCACTAGTGTAGGTTGGTTCACCCTGGCCCCTTGTTTGGGGCCTCTATCAGTGATTTACCATATCCCACATAAAGTGTTTAGCTATTCCCCCATACCGACCCATAAATGTGAAAAGGTTCACATTATAAAGTGAGGGACAATTTAAATACCAGCACCTGAGTCCATCATTATGGCTTCTAATGAAAAAGTCATTTCCTTTTTTACTTGCCCTTCTATACTCTATACCATGTTGTACACATTTACAAGCCTAAAGTGAGTTTCACACCATTTGACTACTATACTCATCCAAAATATAGAATACAAGCAAGCACCAACATTAGTGCCATGGTAAACATCCCAAAGTTTTATAAATGTAAACATGTAAGACTTTATTCCAAGACCAAAACAAATTGGGGGATACAAAACAAAACAAGAGTGAAGAAGAATGGTATGATCCCTTGTCACCAAAAAACAAGGTCACAAACAAACAAAATGCAAAACATGTATATACTGAACAACAAATACACTCTCCAAACTTCACATTGGCTTGAGCTAGTGGCCACCTAAATTCTGTTTAGAAACCATAAAAAAAATTGCCTTCTTCATCATAAAGAAGCTTAAGGTTTTCAGGGGGTCAAATCACTTTGATCTCATTCTCTTGAACCCACTGGGCTCTCTTCTCAAAATTTTCATACCCATGCAAATCACATGATCAGATTTCCTTAACATTATTTGTTCCATTTGACAAGACAAAAAAAAGAAATACAACACATTGATTTCCCCAGTCACTGCTTCAAGAATCCTTACAAAGAACTACACCCATCCCTTTCGTGATCGACCTTATAAACTCAATGGATTGTTGCAGTCCTTTGAAGTTCCCAAAATTAGGGTATTCGTTCTTGAAAAGCAAAACAACAAAACCCAAATACAAACAAAACACAAACATAAACTCTTAAGAAGGGTTGTTGGCCACTTTCAAGACCTCTATAACTTCTCATCATTCCCCTTCTCAACCATCATACCCGGTTCTAAGATAAATACTTTGCCTCTTTGAGTACATTGTGCAGCGGATCATCTTTGTACTTCCTTCAAAACAGAGATCTACAAACCTCATTCCCATAACTTCTCCTTCATCACCTTCCAAAACCTCCATAATGATCTCCCAAAATCTTCACACACCAAAAATTAAAATCCCCCACCACTCCCAAGTCCCTCTTTAGTAGCCTCAAATAATCACCTTTTCATCTCATCTCCTCCTCCCCTCAAAATCCCCCTAGCCAATCACTATAAAAATGTGATCCACAAAGCCTTGAAAAAATTTCATTGGATTGTTCATATTTTCTTCCATCTCAAAAATTATCTCACCTACTTCCTTCATAATATCTTGCCAATCCACAAAAAACAAACAAAAATAGAAACATAGTAGATTTTATTTTTTAGTGCCGTTGAAACACATTGCAATAGTCCAATGTTTTCTCAATGGCCAAAAGTCGCTAGATTTTGACCTAAATTTCAGTCAAGCTACAACTACACAAGAATTTTAAGGGATGTTTTAAGGCAAAATTACTAAAAAGCTCCATACGTGAAATGTTTTTTTTACTTTTTCATCAAACTCACAATAATATAAGGTAAGTAAAACTTAAATGGACATTAGCCTATATCGGCCACTTATTTTTGTGTTGAAAAGGGACACCCATTGAACCTTGGATGGATACAAATTGAAATTAACGTAGAAAGGCCGAATCCCAAACACATTTATTATCAACATGGGAAGTATTAGTATATTAATCAAGTTCATTAAGGGAAAGATTAGTGATTAAAGCAAGCAAAAACCAAACAAGTTGTTGGTATCTATGGAATCAAGTGCCATAAACTTAATGCACCTTATGGAACACTTTAAATCACCGTGCAATTAAATTTGTATCAATAATTGGACACGACATGATTGATGAATGTTGGAGTTTGGTTGCCACGTAATCACAACAGCTACAACAACTTGTGCATTCAAGGTACACTAAATGACAGAATTGGGTCATACACTTTGACCATTCTAGGAACAACATGCATGTTTTTAGCATGGTGAACCTTACAAGAAAATCTCAAATCCTCAAGCTCTTCTTGGACACAAAAGTAAACATGATGACGTAAGTAGAGAGAATATTGAGGATTCAAAAGAAAACAATCTTGCCTATGCATTTGAATGTGTGCAAATAGAAAATCATCTTCAATCATCTATTGAAAGCATCTATAGCCTTTTGCACCTCTATTAATCAAATCCCATAGATTGAATAGACTTGACTTATCACATATCCAATGTGCAAACCTTTTGAGTAACCCCAAGCACACAATTGGGTCACAAGAACAAAATGAAAAGGGCGTAGATTGTACTTGTTGGTGAAGTGGCCTTTTTTAATTAGTTGTACAAAAATGACACGTACGCAATTCCTTGCTCTTGCAACCTATGATACCTAAACCACTTGGCTTAGGTTAGGTAGCCTAATCTATGCTACTTGGGCTAGGAATCTAACATTTGCTTTTAATTTAAACCACCCAGCATATGTTAGGTAGCTTAGGTTGCCTAGCATAAGTAGTTAGCCTAGTTAGGTTAAACTAGTTGACTTTTGACTAGGTGAACTAAACTAAGTTGACTTTTGGTCATGTGTAATGATTTATACAACTTCGATTGATTTGAACCTATCAAGGTCAAGTCAACCAATTGTGCAAGGTCCATATGATGCATATTGATAATCATTTAGTGAACCAAGGACCATGTGGCACGTAAATCATCAAGCAATGATGATTTTGGTAGACAACCTCCAAGGCAAAGGAAAACCATGAAAAATTTGCAAACTAGGACAACAATAATTTGACTTGCGTAATGGACATTGTGGAAGTTGGTTCAAAAATTTTAAATGCAAGCCATCTTTAATGTGTGCTTCTCACTTCATTATGGAACTATTTGTATGGGATTACTCAAACTAGAAAAAAAGGCAAAACAAGAATTTTGAGCATAGAGGAGGAGGAAACACTTGTCTAGTATATGAAAAAATGCAAGGAATAAGCACCCCATCACACTCACACAACTGAGGTTGAAGGTTGCTGAAATTACGTAAGAACATTCAACTCCCATTTGGAACAAGATTCTGGGATGAGAGTGGTTCCAATGGTTTAGGAAACATCATTTAGATTTGAACTTGTAGGTTCATGGATTCTTGACACATGCCATCCATTCATCAAAGTGTCTTTTGTAACACTTAGTTGAATAAAACAACTAAGTTGAGATGACATGCACTTTACATGTGTGTCCAAAGTTAATGATGACATGGAATTTCATTGTTATAAGAAAATTAAAAAATCCTAATTGTTAAAATGACTAGGTTTTGCAACTAAACGTCCCTTGTGACTAAATGGGTTTAACAACTCACTAGTCACTAGTTGCATATGTCCCTCCTAATGGTATGTAATTATAATTTAACTAGTTGCAAAACCCAAAATGTGTTGTTCTAATTGAATAATGAATTGTGTAATCATTTCAATGGTCACATATACAATCAACAAAAGTGTGAGAACACCTTAGTTTGGTGGGCACAACATGCAATGTAGTTTTTGCATGTGTCTTTCTTAGCTTGTCAAATGTTTGGTTGTTGGTGTTATAAAAAACCTTTGGTAGTCGCCTTTCAAGATTGTTGGATCACTTCATTTGGTGATCAAAAATAGACTTAACAATATTTGTGTTGGTTGTGATGGACCCAACAAGCCTACAAATCTGATTAATTTTTTAACTCTAAAGTCTATTATATGATTGAAAAAAATGATGATCTCATTGAGAAGTGGGGTTCTTTTATAAAAGACTTTGATTTCTTCTCATTTTTTATAGGTAAATTCCTATTCATTTTAGTATTTTATTTGATTTTTCATACATGCATTTTTTTTAATTAATTAATTTTTGATGGCGGGTTTTTGTTTATAATTAAGGTTGATGCATATGGGTGCAATTTTCCAAAAAAAACACCAAAATTGCCTAATTGGAAAGAGTGTTTATAAGGATTGGATACTCTACTCAAGGTGATGTGGTTGAATCCAAAGGAAGTTATTTCCATTTTTTTCCCAAACAATATGCAAAAAGATAAAAGGTGTAACTTGTTGAAAAAAAATCATTTATTTAAAGGTAAATAGTTGTAAAAATTGGATTATGAAAATATACTTGAAATATATTCAATTTTAATATATATATACTAAAAATTATTACTTCATAACATACCAAAAATATGCCCTTTTATCTTATGTGTTTTGTAAAATATATTTTAAGAATAACTTTTTATTGGATCAAATATGATTGTTCATTTATGGGGAACATTTTTAGAATCATAATTTAATTTTCAATATAAAATTTTATTTTAATTCTTATGACCTAAAAAGATGCTACATTATACAATTATGTTAAGGTGAATTTTTAAGAAAATATCTTGAATGTCATTTTCAAATAATTTGAAACCTTTAAATAATATGGTTGTGCAAGTTCATCCAAAAATTTCAACATCAACTTAATTTACAATTTGAAACAATGAAAAAAACAAGCGATCATTATGTAATGAATGATTCCTTACAAAGAAAATGCACCTATATGAATTGTTAGTGGTGGGATTCAACCCAAGTTGTTTGCATTTGAAAACATATTTTTGTCTTTTATAATATTCTATTGATGAAATGGGCATAATTATGAAAAATGTCAATGATGGTCTTTAAGCATGGTTGGGAAATTTGGTGTCAACTTTGTTGTGTTTTGTAATTTTATGTCATAGTTTTGTTGAAGTCAATTGTACTATGTTCATTCCAAGTTATTTGTTTTGTTGTGCATAATTTTGTCATGTGCATCTAGTCATTTTATGGCAACTATGTGTATGGTGCTTATCATGTGCATTGTTTGGGTTTGGGGATTTTGTCATGTGCATACACATTTGCAATAAGTTTGAATTGTTTATTTTGTCACTCTTGGTTAAGTTTTGTGTTTTTTCTTAAATGTCTCTTCCAATTGGTTGGTTTGTGTTTTTCCAATTTTTTCATGGGCATGCAAACTTGTGTTTTTAAAATTTTATCATATATTTTTATTTTATATTAGTAGTTGATGGATGTTGAAGCTCACAACCTTTGAAACATACTTCCCAAAAATTCAATATTTATTTTGGGTATTTGTGGTTTTTGTGAGTCTTGAGTTTGTGTTTTTGTTGTTTTGTTGAGTTTAAAATCTTTGTTTTGAGACATGGTTGTTTCTATGAATTTATTGTCTATCTATGATACATTATACAGAAAACCCATTTTTAAGCAAATCTTTTGCAAAGTGAAGGTAGATTCAACTACAAACTTGAAAAACATCATTTCTAGGGACTAACATAACATGTCAAATTTTAAGATTATAGATCACACTACATAGCTTCCATATCATTTTTTTGTTACAAACATATTATATCCATATATATGTACTTTAGTTTGTTATTGTATTTTTGTAAGTTTTGGGATAGTGCATGATTCATCAAAAAGTTAAATGAATAATCCATGTCAATTTAAATCAAATTAACATTTTTGGAATCATAACTTTAAATCCTAAGTGTACCCAAAACCACACCCATTTCATAAACCTTAAGCCTTAGATACCAAATAACCATGAATTGGAGAAAGTAAATTGAACTGGAGCTACAAGTTCTAGCATATTGAAAAAAATTAAATACCTTACCAAAAGGGCAATCAAAATTTTAAAACATATAATACTTAGGATCACATATTCTTTTTTTTTTTAAATCCACACAACATTATCGGTATGATCTGCATTAACTTATTAAGTGCAACCAAATTCCAAATCCCAAAGATATAGTGATATACTATAAATCAAACTTTATTAACTTACAACATATGGGATGTTTAAAGTGGCAAGGGGTGAAGGGTTGACAAGTGGTGGAAGTGGAGAGGTCATCAACCCCATCTTTGGAACTTGATTTATAATTTCTTATGCTTGCATCTTTAGAAGAATTATTGACACCTATTGTCTAAGTCTAGGTACATGCAAGATATGGTGACTTACTTTTGCACTTTAGTGGCCAATTCTACAAAGGACCTTTCTTTGGGCACCTATAATGAAAAATAAAATTGTCAAATTGTCAATTGGAAATTATTTATAAACTAAAAACTTGAGTATGAAAATAGTTATCATTTATTTTTAAATAAAAATGCACCCACTTTTAATAGTGAACTTTTAAAGTTGGAAGATATATTGGATTGGTTGGCTAATTGGAATGGTAGAAACTTGAAATGTTAATATTAAATTTCAGTCCAAATTATTTATTGTAGCCTTTTTTGTGGTATATGTGAAATCTTTACGTAATCCTTCCTTCAAAAATCGTAGTTAAATTTGAACCAAGGGCTTTTTGCTAGCTAGAATTGGGCCATATTTTCATAAGTACCTAATTTTTTTGTTTTTCCCCAATTTAAAAATAATAATTCAAAGATACTTATTTTTAAAATTTTTACTTGGACTCCTTATTACTTTTGATACATGGAATTCATTATTTTTTAAAAGTCACAATCCATAGGTCACATTAAGTTCCAAATTCAACATTGTAAATTGGATTTGTATGGACATGAACTTTTGAGAAAACTGAACCACCATACCTTGCATCTTGAAAGGGTGATGTGTGAGCACCTACTTAAAATTTCAAAAGTTACATGAATACCATTAATCCTAGGTAATAAATTAACAAATTTGACATCTTTTAACAAAAATTGTCAATGAAAGAAGAGATGAATGATGGAAATCCCATTGGAACACCCAAAAATTTGAGCCCATTAATTGTGTTAAACAAAATTAACAAGGTAATATCATTAAGTTAACTTGATGAATATTAAATAACATGATATTTTAAGTCACACAAAAAACCAATTGTGCAAAGTTGGGAGGTTAAGCACTTGCTATCATGGATGCGAACACCATGGAGTTCATTCATTTGAATATTCACTCATGACTTGTAATGAATTTTTACTTAACTCTTAATCTAAATTTAGTTCACTTTTAGTTAAATCCTGGTTCATTTCTAATTAACTTTCAGTTCACTTTCAGTTAATTCTTAGTTCATTTTCAATTCACTTTTAGTTCACTTCTAGTTAATTTTTAATTAACCCATAATTCACTTTTAATTAAATTTCAATTCATTTTTAATTAAGATTTTGTCCACTTTTAGTTTAGTCTTAGTTCGTGCATAATTTATACATGGGCCACACATGGGCGCACATGGGCAAATATGGGCCACATGTAGGTTGAAAATTCCTTGAAAAACTTCTTTGAACTAAGTGGCCAATGGGTATAAATAGAGGTAGAATTCTTCATTACTTTTAATATATTCAACACCAATTTTAATTATGTTTTCTTGTCATAGCCTTGTTTTGTTCTTGCAATAAAATCATGCTAAATTTTTGTCTTACACTTGTCATGTTCATATTCTTGTTTTTTTTGGTTTCACGATTTGGATTTGGGATTGACCTTATCCATGTTCTCATCTTGGTTTAGGAAATCTTATAAACTTGGTTGTTTTCATGCCCATGACAATTTGAACAAATTGTCGCCATTTAGCCTACATCTTTTGCTTGTTTATTGTTTTTGTTTTCAACTTTGTGAATATGTCTATGTCTAAAGAAGAAATAGTGGTGTCCATGGAAGAAATTCTTGTAATTCTTTGACATGTTTAACAAGAAAATCAATCTCTTTGTGACTTTTTCATGCATCTCCAAAACAACAAGGCTTCAATGTCATCAAGGTGTGATCCAACAACGCAAATTCCAACAAAGGAGCCTTGAATCGGTCTTCGTAACAAGTTTGATGGGATTCATTTAAAGTTTTGAAGTTTTATCAATCAAGTGTGCTTGGTCATTTGACTTCATCTTCATTGCTATCCAAATGGACCAACTCAAGTTGGACTCATCAATGTTTTATTATTAGGCACTACATTAGCTTCATTTGCACCATTACTTGAATGACAATCATCACCTTTAAACAACTTTGAAGCATTTTTTTGAAGAATTCATAACAACCTTTGGAGATTTGGATAAATAATGCACATCTACTAGCAAGTTGCAATCCCTTTGTCGAGGATCGTGACCTACATTTATGTATGCATTTGAATTCATGTTGTTAGCATGTGACATTTCATGGGATAAGGTTGCACTCATGAGTTAGTTCCAATTTGGGCTACGCAAAAACATGAAAAACTTACTTCTGACCATGTCAAATCCCACAATGTTGAGTCAAACAATCTCTCAAGATATTTGTTATGACAATTATCTTTTTGAATGTTACCAGGAGAAACATTGGGAAACATCATTAATACAAAAAAAATTCATGGCCCCCATACCACCCCAACCAGTTTTATCAACAGCAAAGGATGATCCCATGCAAATTGATGAAACGATATTCAAGCCCTTCGTTAAATAAAAGAAGCAACAATAGTGTATAAAAAATCTTTGCTAATATTATGAAGGACCAAGTCATGTTGTTTGTGAACGTCCAAAAAAATGAAATCCACATATATCACATGCCACCTCTCCCACCAACTTAAAATTTAGAGAAAATTGAAAAACAAGGACATTCAATCTTAATAAGGACCCTGATACTAGACCTTAATACATCATGTGCTGGGAATAGTCCTAGTTTGTTTTCAAATTTAGCACCTAGTTTTTTGTTACCAGTCGTGATCAATTGTAATAAATACATGACAATAAAGACTCAAGCATTGTTTGAAATTCGTGCATTTGCATGTTTTGTTGACAAGGAATTAGTGCAACATAAGTTGGCCTTGGTGAAAAAAGTCACACCAATAGGAATTGTTTACTTATTAATGCTCAGAATCTTTCTTTGGGACTTGTGACACATGAAACCAAATTGTTGGAGATTGCCATCAAGTCACATTATAACAAGGTTGTGTTCAATTTCATTTCATCCCCAAAAAACCCAATCATCATTGGGTTATATTGGCTCATTTTGCATAATCCACAAATGGATTGGCATACAAAAAGTCTCCATTTTGAAGCACCCAAATAAGAGCCTTTGGATTGTGAGGCCACTGTCACAACCATGGTTGGTGAAACACATGAAGATGTACATCATGTGCCCAATGATGAATTGGGTGAGGCTAAATGTATGCTAAATCTCAAAAACCTTGTTAATGCACAAAAATCCAAGTTTTCCAAGCCATTGTTTATGGGAGCAAGGGCATTCATGCATGGTGCAAAGAAAGGGGATGCATTATTGATTTATGTGTTTCTTGCAACAATTTTCAAGCCATAACAACATGAAATCTCCTCTCAATGCAAAGGTTACAAAAATGTGTTTGAAAAGAAAAATGTTGACACCTTACCAAAACATTGACCATATGATTATATGATTGATTCGGAAGGTGTACAACCCCCATTTGGATCCATTTACAACTTATCATGAGATGAACTTGTAACATTTTGAAAATACATTGATGAAAACCTTGAAAAAGGTTTTATTCACCATTCCCAATCTCCAATTAATGCCCAAATCCTATTTGTCAAGAAAAAGGATGGATCCTTCTGAATGTGTGTCAATTATCGTGGGCTGAATTGACTCACCATCAAGATACTTTCTACGATGCACCCCCAAGCTCCTTGATGGACTCAACTACAAATCCAAAGGTGAAGACAATGGAAGGAAAAGGAGTTGGGGTGCACTCCTTGGCTCGCTACACTTCAAGGGTAAAGGGGTGTGTTAAAGCTCTAAAATGGGACTAGGATGAGTGACAAGCGGTTCATTTATTCATACGGACCTACACAAACCAAACAACAAGTTGGTTAGTGTAGATTCAGAGCACTTTTGGTGCACAAATTCACTACGAGTAAACACGAATTCATAAGACTCACCATGGCCTGGACTTGGGGGAAGCCATCACCTCCCCCCTTATAGTATTATCTATGCCTGGCCATGGGGCCAACACCCAAATGTCATTTTGTCCCGAAACTCCCAAGTGAAAGTCTTGAAATTCCTAAAATTGGGTCTCCCACAACTTTGGAGGGGCATAATTTTGTGTGCAGACTTTCGATTGAGGTGAGGTTTGAAGCAAATTTTGAACCCTTATCTAAATCTTTCCAAAGGTATGTGGCACACCTACACATAAGGAAATTAGGACAATTCCCAACTTTTATTGGCTAAGAATCAAATTGGCACCTTTTTTTTGCCATAACTTGTGTTTTAGATACCCAAATGGGTCATGCGAGCCCATTCTAAACAACTTAGTTCCAAGATCTTTCCAATGATATAAGGAATTTTTTAATCCAATGGGTTTAGACCCCTGAAATCGTTCTCTTAAAATTCGGAAGTTCGTTAAGACACCAACTCCCAAAGTGAGAATTCACTTGAGAGTGTGAAGGTTCATTCCCTCACACTCTCCTACATTCCCGGGAGCATGAAATGTGATTCCTAGGCTTCTTTCTTGCCCCACACCTTTGCAAGCCCTTACTTTGGTTGTGAACCCAAAATTAGGGTTGCGAGAATGGAAGTTAGGTGTGGTGAATGGCTTGACATTTTTGAGGATATGTCCTAAGATCCAATCAGGGTCTTTTGCACAACTACAGAGTTTACACCAAATATAGGTGGGGTTTTACATCAAGAGATGGAGGAACCTAATGGGGTATGTGTTTATAAAGTGGGAGTGCATTTTAAATTATTCCAGTCCATGATTAGGGGTTTGTTATTTTTTGGTACCTTGGAGACAATTAGGGTATGCATCAAAGCCAAAACAAATAACAATTTTTTTAAATTAGTTTTTGGGGTCACTAAAGACCTAGGTTTTGATCCTCGTTTATGGAATTAGAAAGGGCAAAAAGAACTAATGAATTATAATGTTAAGGAGGGTAGGAAGTTACTCAACCCAACCCAAGGAAAACTCTTTCAAGAAATGTGTCCAAGAAATGGAACCATTCCTCTCACCAAACTTCAAGTTAAAATGGCGAAATATTTGGACGAAGAGAAGGAGCAAAAATGAGGCAAGTTTCTTTTGGTCTTTGTGGCAGAGGGCCCGTGTTGTAAATACTTGGAAAGCAAAAGTAAATCACAGCATCCAAGTACATTGTCCCTCTTGTGAACATGGAACGCTAGAGACCATCATGCATAGGTTTTGGTAATGTCCTAGAACTAGGACAACATGGGACAAGCCTTCTCATTTTTGTATAGTCTCAAGTCTCCCATAGACGCTAGTTCAACTTGGAGGTCCTTCAATCTTGAACAATGTATGTTTAATAAGAAATTGTCTAGCAAGTTTAGAAAATTCAACCTTCTTTGGTCCTTAATTAGAAGTGTTACCCTATGGTCAATTTGGCTTAAGAGGAATAATCTAAGTTTCAACGGTGTAGATTGGCACGATAACAAACTTAAGAAAGTGATGTGGGATGGTTTCTAAATTATGGTAGATTGGAGTGGCAACACTTCAGAAGATTAAGAGGAAACCGACGGATGAGGCCAGCTTGTTGGAGGCTTTTAACAAGATGTGGGGTCCACATCATGTCATCTGCACTAGGGATGGGTGTAAAGTTAGGTGGTGATATCAACCACCTTACATTAGTAGTAGTTTCATTTGGTAGGTGTGTGGTTCTTGGTGCTGGGGTTGGGTGTCCCCGTGGCCTTGTGGTGTACTGGTTCACTTTTTGCAATGGATTTTCCATTTGCGTCAAAAAAACAAAAAAATAGCTGGAAATTTGGTAGACATTACCAAATTTTGTCAAATTAGATTCTGAAATGTAGATGCCACACACTAGGCCATGAATGTATAACCTCTATCTGAGTTTATGTCTAGCTGAAAAGGCCTAGGCAATGCTTGCTAGGTATATAGTATGTAGATCACACAAGCTAGCTACCATTGTCATTTTTCCATAAAATCCAATCCAATGCAATCTGCAAATATTGATGAGGGCAATGCCACGTCTCAAAAAACCCTTCCATGCAAATATTCTGCACCCCTCTCGTAAAGAACATTATTATTTATTACCTTTAGCTGAGCTCACCCATTTGACAAGTTCATTCATATGTACTACCTACACCTACGCTAACATGAGCTAAACTCCCACTGCGAAACTCGGGTATTTTTACTTGGTTAAATGCGTGGATACTTTTGATCTTTGGAAATCCAAGACCTTAGGTTTTAGCACAGTTGAGAACTAGGAAAATTCATGGATGATGGAATCAAAAGGGCCCAATCAATACCGAACTAGTCTATCTTCCTTCAGTTGTTTTTTCCTCAGTTGTGACAAGAACACTTCAAGGGATCAAGGAAGGACAGAATGAAAAAAAATCCAATGCAAACCAAAGTTAGTCTAGCTATTTATAATAAAGTTATCCTTATAGTGGAACCCAATTGGGCCCCATTCTCACCACCTCTTTTTGATCTCATCCCCTAAGTTGTGTTATCCATAAAGTGTCCAAATAAGGAACCAAAATGAGGGAAACCCACAATGGAACATCCCCAAACTAGGCACAACAACTTTTTTTGGGGTCAATCACAGGCTGCCCACCTATGGGCTATGGTATGGGAGCCATCAGTTACAGGGGTATATGGCTATGGCAATTGGTTATTTACTACTGGCTGGTTGCTATTGCTATGGCTATTGGCTGTATGGACATTGGTTATATTATTATTGGCTCTATGGACATTAGCTATATGGCTATTGATTATGGGTATATGGCTATGTTTATTGACTATATGGATAGAGTTAGGTTTGACTTTTTAGGGTTTGGGTGTAGGACAAGTTTTATCTAGGTTTGAATGTTTGGGTTTTAGGGTTTCAAGGTTCAGTTTTAAGTGTTTAGGGTGTAGGGTTAGGGTTTCTCAAGTATGGTCTGATTTTGAGGGCTTATGATTTTTGGAACATAACATTATTTGTGTTTGTGTAGAATATTGAAATTAAAAATCAAGATTTATATTTAAAATTAAAGACTCAATGCTGGACTAAAGATAATGATGAAAATTGTTCTTTTTAAGTTCATGTTTTTGTGTATGTAAAATGAGGAAATTAAAAATCAGGTTTCAGCTTGTGTTGAATTGGCTCTGACTCCTCTTCCCTTGTGCGTACTAAGCTATGCAATTCCAGAGCTACCTCTCAAAGCTTTCATAGCTTCCAGTCACGGTTCTTTTTTGCACCTCCTTTGCTTCCGGTCTCAAGTCTCACCTCCTTCGCTTCTGGTCCCAACTCTCACATCCTCCACTTTTGGTCCTACATGCACTTCTCTATGCACCTACACTCAGCACAATTGAAAGCAAGAGAAGGAAGGACAGCTTCGCCCGATAGCTTCACACAACAATGGTGGCACATGACCTTGGTTTTTGCATGGGCAAAGCAACAGTACACCGTCCATTGAACTGTTATGACTTAACCCTGGATGAACCCCAACCCAATTAACATGAGGTTTCACATTAGTAACCTATCCTGTAAAAGATAAGTCTTGTAGTGAAGTAAGTAGAACAATAGGTGATAACTGACTAAGCAAATCTGAATGTCGATGGTTAGTAAGTAGGTATGGGTTAGAGGGTTGTTAGTAGGTAGGTAGTAAAATACAGTACAGTGAATGTGCTAGCCACTGCGGTGAACTTCAGAACTAGAACCCTTGGTAAAGTATTTCCTGTCAGGCCCAGATAAAACCTAACCTGAGTTGACATCTGGTTTCACCTGGTAACCCTATCTTGTAAAAATTAAGTCTTGTAGAGAGGTAAGGAGACAATAGCTCCCTTCAAACCGGGGCAAACCTTCAAATTTAAATATTTTTATTTTGGAGTTTAGTTTTGTTACAAAATTTTAAAAAATTATTTTGGAATTTCGTTTTGTTGCAAAATTAAATATTTTCATTTTGGAATTTTGTTTTGTTACAAAAATTCTGTGCTAAGGATTTCTATTTTAACCTTTTGGGCCATGACCAAGGTCCAAGATCCTTGTTACATACTAAGTTATAACTATATTGACAAACTCATATGTTCTACTTTTACTCATGCAATGTGCATTGAACATGGAATCCAGTTACGCAGTGCTCTCTTTTTTCTCAATTTTGTGACCTAGCTAAGCAGCAATTGTCCATAAGATGGTTCATCCAGATCTGGCTGTAATTTTTTAGAAATGAAAATAATGTAATCTTATCATTCTTCTAGATTGTTTGCTACCTATTGAAACTTAATATGAAATTCTGGCGATTTTTGTATAAAAACCCAGAAATTTGGCTATCAAAAAACTAAAAAATCACCTTTTTTTGGCCATTTTCTAAAAACAATTCACAAGGTGGAGAAATTTCGCCTAAAAGAAAGCCATTGGAATCCACAAGTTATTTTTATTACATCAGCTAAATAATAACCCATTCAAGTTGAACAATCATCCTTGCTAATAAGAAACATTTAACTAGTCGCTAAATGGAAAGAAGACATGGGGAAAATATGAAAAATCTTCATGTTGACAAATGGCATTGTGTATTTTCTAAAATAAAGACACCATATAATAATAATAAAATTATATATCTACTTAAACACACATTGGTTTGTTGTATTGTTTGGTTTCAAAAATTTTAACTTCATACACATTAATCCATCTTCTTTTTCAATGAATTTCATGCTTGCACATGATTGTATTCCTGCAGGTTGTTTAGAGTCATAGGCCATGATTTGAAGTGAACAATTCACATATATAATGTATTATAAAAAGAAGGAACCTTGTGATAGTTATTGATGCTGCATTGAAATTGGTTTAATGAGGATGGTGAGGACTTTGACATGCCTCTAAACCTTGTGTTACACTAAGGAAGCTCATGTTTGAAGATTTTGAGTTTCACTATCATGGCATATTTCAAAGGTATTGTCATGACATTTATGAGTTTTATTATCATGAATTTTTAGGGTAATATTGTATTGATTAGCTAATATAATTTTCTACTTTTATTGCCCAATATTTGAGTCTTGGGGAGGCCACTTCCATCTTTTTTGAAATAGTATGCGAACAAATAGAAGATTTAATTGTTCTCAAAATAAAAATAAAAATACATTTAGAAATAAATTCTCATTATTTAATTATTGAATATCATATTCAAATAAACACATGGTTATGAATATATATATATAAATTAATTTATTAAGATTGATGGTAAGGGCACAAGAATGTGAAAGACACATGTCATTTAGTCTATGGTTTATTTGAAATGGGAGCTTCATAGAGGGGTGAATTGAATTTGGATGAAACCTAGATGAAAAATAAATTTGGATTTGGGTGAAGATCTCTAAACATTTACACATGGTATGGTGTTGATGTTGAAGTATTTGAATGAGTTTGTTTCAAATAATTAATAAAGTGTATCACCTTCTTTAAAAAATAACTTTATTTTTATGTTAATATAAGATGTCATATATTTGATGATTGTAGTTGATATAAAATCTTCTTAAAGTTCATCACCTTTTATTGACCAAGCCTTCTAAAGCCTTCTATGACTTAGATTTCAAAATTGACCACCGACTAAATGTTGTTTTTTAATCAAAAATATTCTTTGAATTTTTCTAAGAACTTCCTTTCATTCTAAATCACAAGAAAAAAAAACAATGGAATAAAATATTGAAAATGTTTGTTAAGAACTCATTGTAAGTTTGTCACATACCTTTCACAAAATTTGCTTGCAAGGTGTCTTAAAACAATGACAATCTATTAATATTATATCCCCAAAACATTAATAATAAACCTTCAAGGAGAAATGGTAAAAGTAAGCTTTGTCCTTTAGTTTTAGATTGTGATGTTCACCAACCTCATTGCATAGGAATATCATGTATAGGAAATATATGAACTTTGTTATAAACATGATTTTTTTTTTGAAATCTTGTGGTGCACACAACTTTGTAACAACAAATCATAGATCCAAACAATGTCATATCATTGATGTTTTTGTGTCTCATATACCTTAATGTTTCACATACCAACAATGTTTAATTTATTTTAGATTACTTATAAATAAATGACCACATGTCATAATGGAAGAAAGCTACATATGTAGGTCAAAAATAAGATAAACAAACATATAAACTAGTCCTGGTAGGTACTAGAAAAAGTGAAAATAACCAACATTTCAAGCCAATTCTCAACTTGAAGATTGTATGAAACCTAGTTTGTA
>Ga0116228_10001446_pt1 | contig 19747 bp, 10 predicted proteins | sample S1TSphfallax_2_FD_89694 | JGI IMG/M metagenome (GOLD analysis project Ga0116228, IMG submission 89694) | Host-associated microbial communities from peat moss isolated from Minnesota, USA - S1T2_Fc - Sphagnum fallax MG | ecosystem: Host-associated > Plants > Peat moss > Unclassified | place... | reverse complement strand
TATCGAGTATCACTTTACGGAGGTTTATCACATTTTGTATGGGGCCCGAGTTGGGACCGAGTCGTGTTTATCACTTTAGACAGGATATCACTTTAGACAGTATCACTTTAGACAGGTTTTACTATAGGTAAACAAATGACAAGTTCTACTTTCATGTTTTGATTTGGCAACCTTTTCTTTGACAATAATTAAGTTGCCAAATTCCACAATTTAATAATTTGATTGATCACCAATTTTTCATGCTTGCTTAGGCCACAAGATACATAAGCTCCCACAACACCATAATTACATCATTTATCACAATGGCCTCTCCTTGAAATAAGGGTACAAACATTACTACAAAATGTGGCATAGTTCATTATGGGTTTCATTAAATTTTGAGTGAATTTGGACATTTTTATTTGTTGAAATTGTTTAACCCCCTAATGAACATGGACCAATTGTTACGGACAATGAATTGTTTCATTAATACGTAATGAAACAAGGTTACTCTAAGTGAAATACAAATTTACCAAACCATTCACTTACTAATTAATTTACTAGCCAACATGGAAATCAATTAAATTTTAATTATTTAATATATAATATTATTGATAATTTCATGATTTTTAGCCTATGATTTATTGACACGTGTCACCACCTAAGATAGGTTAAAAACCTGACCTATGTAGGTGGGCTGCATAATCAACCTAAACACCTATTTTAGGAATTATATATGAGAATATTCAATCAACATGCCATTGTTGACCACACACAACACCACCCATGAGGTTTGATCCTTTGACCTTTGGATTGGAGGTAAACACCTTTACCATCAAGCTACCCCATTTGTTGTGATAATATGTTACATTACATTCTATTTATCAAATATTTCATTTTAAACATTATAAAAATATAAACTTTGAAAATTCATATTTTATTGAAATTTTGTTCAAATGAAATGAATTTACTTTTTGAAAAAAATCAATAATGTACATAATTACATTTATTTCCTTTTGAAAGTTTAAAATCATTTGAACAAAAAAAGACTTGAATATCATTATTTAATAACATTTCAATGATCATTCTTTTTTTTTAAAATGTTTAATAAATGGATAAGATTTTTGCTAATATAATTCTAAGCTAATTTAGGTTATTTTAAATTATTTTTGGTTATTTTAACTTATTTCACCTTAGGCTATTTTCGGCTGTTGTAAAGTTTTTTTGGTTATTCTATGTTATTTTTGGCTATTGTAAATTATTTCAATATAAATTATTTACAGTTATTACAAATTATTTTTGGTTATTTTAAACTATTTCATTTTAGGCTATTTTCGATTATGTGTGATTATTATTGGTTACTTTTGGCTACTTAAGGTTATTTCACCTTATGTTATTATTGGAAATTCTAGGTTATTATAAATTATTTCACCCTAAATTATTTTTTGCAATCCTAAGTAATTCTAATATATGGCTATTAGTACCTATTTTATTGGTGGTTATTAATGGTTATTTTATTGGTGGTTATTAGTGGCTATTTTATTAATGGTTATTATTGACTATTATATTATTAGTTATTATATTAATGGTTATTTGTGGTTATTTTATTAATGGTTATTAATGGATATTTTATTGGTGGTTATGAATGTTATTATATTAGTGGATATTGGTGGGTATTTTATTAATGATTATTAATGGATATTTTATTGGTGGTTATGAATGTTATTATATTAGTGGATATTGGTGGGTATTTTATTAATGATTATTAATGGATATTTTATGGTGGTTATGAATGTTATTATATTAATGGATATTGGTTGGTATTTTATTAATGGCTATTAGTGGATATTTTATTGGTGGTTATGAATGTTATTATATTAATGGCTATTGATGGCTATTTTATTAATGGCTATTAGTGGTTATTTTATTGGTGGTTATTGATGGTTATTAATGGTTATTTTATTGGTGGTTATTGATGGTTATTAATGGTTATTTTATTGGTGGTTATTGATGGTTATTAGTGGTTATTTTATTGGTGGCTATTGATGGTTATTAATGGTTATTTTATTGGTGGCTATTGATGGTTATTAGTGGTTATTTTATTGGTGGCTATTGATGGTTATTAATGGTTATTTTATTGGTGGCTATTGATGGCTATTAGTGGCTATTTTATTAATGATTATTATATATTATATTACTACTATTGGTGATTATTGTATTATAAATTATTATTGGATGTTCTATGTTATAATATTATAGGCTATTGAAAGTTATTATATTGTAGGGTATTTTAAATTATTTTTCATAGGTTATTATTTTATATTATAAGTTATTTTACCTTAAATCATTATACCTTATTTTAAATCATTTAAAGTTATTATACTTAGGATACAATGATTTATAATAACATAAAGTAGAATGACCTTGAATAACTTAAAATATAACTTGAAATAACATATATTAATTTTAAATAAAATAACCTAAGGTATAACCTAAAATTATATGAGTAATTTAATTTAGAATAACTTAAAAGCTTATAATAAGTTAGTTAAGATATTTCAAAGTAAAATAACGTATAATAGTTTAGGGTACAATAATTTATAATAGCCTATAATAACATAAGATATAAGTTAGAATAATTAAAGTAGCTTAAAATAATATAGGGTATATCATAAAAAACACACACACATATATATATATATATAAACCTATTTACTACAATTAATCATAGTGAATTATGTTAATTTGTAATGAGATATGATGTTTATATAATGAAATTATAGTGAAATCAATAAAATGCAATGAAGTTATTTCACTTTTAAGGTCCTATGATGATTTAAGCTAGTAAATTACACCCCATTTTTGTAGTAGTGAAAGGAATTTGACAACCTTTGTGAAAGGGATCAACGTAATAACTCCATTTTATCATCAATCTTTGTTTGCATGTATGTATACATATCATAAATTTAAAAGAGCTAATAAGGTTTACCATGTGGCTTATAGGATTAAAATTTTTGCATCATTGCCATTTTTAAGTCACATGACATTTGCATGGCAATCTCACACATTTCTTTCCTTCCTTCGTTTGTTTTTGTTGATAATAAGTAAGAGTGTTTGAAAATTACCTTCATTGTTTAATTGTAATTTCTAGTGATATTTTTAGAAGGTGGATAGATGAAAAACATCCCAATGAAAAAAATTGAAAATAAAAAAGTGAATTGTTAGGTTGATTTTTGAAAGATAAGGGTGAGGAAATCTAAGAAAGGATGAGATGATCAATGTATATATTTTTTCTAATTTGGTGAGAAGGCCCCATTATTTTTTGGTTCTTTCTTGGGGTTTAAATGAGTTGAAGGAAAGAATTGTATTTGGATGTTGTTGGAATACAAAAAAATAACATGTTCCAAAAAAGGTAGACACCTTGTGTATTTTCTTTTCTTTTCTTTTTTATGGATAATATATGTACTTAATTTTTTTGTGATCTAGGAGATTATAATTGTTTTAAATTTTTTAAAAAAAATGTTTGCTAGATGATAATTATAACTATAGAAGGTAGCAATAGTGATGGATAAAAACCCAAAAGGGTGAACGTAATGTTTTTGCATTAGGAAAATTTGTAGTATAATTAAGAGAATGACAAGATGATAATTATTTTTCAATTGAAACTATTTTTTTGAAAATCTTTGTGTTTTTCAAGTTTTTATTTTAGTTTTTTAGATGGTAGTTCTACTTGAAAACAAGCCAAACACAATAGACATTTTTTCTTATGTTTTGTGTGTTTTTTAACTTGACGACCCCACATTCGTTTGAGATTGTAGAGATTAAGGTTATACACCTACATTTGTTATTTATTTATTCCCAAAAAAGATTATCATTGAAAACAACTAAGATGTTGCATGCATTTGCTTCATTTAACTTCATGAGCTTTTTCATGCTCAAAATGTTTATTATGTTCCATGTTTGACATCATAATCTCCTTTTATGTATGGTTATCGTGGATGGTATTTGATTGCTTACAATTTTTTTAATAAGTGATCACAATATACAACATAGTAATAAATGTAAGAAACCTCCAATCTCAAGTGATGTCAAAATATATATTGACAATTACTCATGGTGGACATTGTCTACAATTGAAACAAATGGTGTAAGTTTAATGACTTTAACCAACATATGAATTATGGAAAGTGACAACATAAAATAATTTATGGAAAACACTAAACACGCCTTCAAAAAAGGTCTATAATGTGGGTGGTTTGAAAGTACCATCACAAATCAACATTCAAAAAGAAATTGACCATGATGTTTGCCAAGGCATGTTTACATGATACATAGTACGTGTAACATGCCATGTTAACAAACTGGCCTTGTGTAACATGTCATCCTTCTTGCCAATTCAAAATTTCCTGTCAAAATTTATGTCAGAAGCTTTTCCTCCTCAAGCATGTGTGTAAATAAAGACATTCCTTATTTGAATGCTTATGGCACAATGAGAAGTTCAAGGGAGGAACTCATTCTAGGGGTTGTTGGGCATGCGCACTACAAGAACAAGTACATGGTGTTCTATTGCTATTAATACTTCATGGCATGCAAGCTTTCAATGGTGATTAGGAATGTGAAACACTTCATTTTCTTTCAAACTTGCTAGAAATCAAGCTTGGTAGGATTCTTTTTTAATGTCATGAGACTGGAAGGAAGATCATTATACAAAAGTGCCTTGTTAATAAAACAAACGGAATTTTCTTGGTCAAGGTGCAAATGTTGGAACACCTAAGCTGCAAGAAAGTTATTTTTAAAGCGTGAAAAGGGGCAAATTGTAGTTTACCACAAAGAATATATTGCATAGGGTAATACCCAGGGATGATGGCATTATTAACAGTCTTTTGTTTGGGGGCCGAAAAATCGCCAAAAGGTAACACAGTTTTCTGAAAAGAGAATATTCTCTCATAAATTCCCTTTTCAAAAATGAAAAATGCCCTATATTGCGACAGAAAACTGATTTTTGGGGAGGCTGTGGCCAAATTCATGCCTACCGACTAGACATTTCTGAGTACAGTACTCAAAAAATGAATAGCCAGTCCAGTCCAAATCTGCCTAGGGATGCTTGCCACTCTGGCTCCATCTCGGAATTCAAAAAAAAACAATGCATTGTAAGGAAGGCTTATCACTGTCCTGATTTGGTAATTGGTGTTACCCCGCATAAAGATGATGAAAAAAATTACTTATTCTTTCTAGGGCCATAATCTGCAGAAATTGGAAGAACCCATTGAAAGAACAAAAAGAACCCAATCAGCAAACAGAAGATCCTGCCATGGACTGGAAGTCAAGAAGGAAAAAACATCCTCTCCATTTGATGACGGATAATTATGGTTTAGAACATGGTGTCCAAATACTCTCAGAAATTTTCTGCGAGTCTTTATGAGCATTGTCATTTCTGGGATGAAAAATGCTGAAGTGGATTTCTACTCCCATGCAATGAAAAAAATTGTACAAAATTTTGCAATTCTTTGACCTGAAAAAATAAAATCAACTAGTACACAAGATTTTAATGAAAAACTGACCCAAATTCTTCAGATTTCAAAAGCAAAAGAAATTGCCAGATTTTTATAATAGGTTCATGTAGATAGCCAACAACAGAAAATGATGTTTAGATTGTTTAATTTGAATATCTAGTTTTTGGCTAAATCTTCTTGTTGACAATTGCTGCTTCAACTACATCACAAATCTAAATAAGAGAACATTGCTTCCATGGCCTTATTGCATGACAGTAAAAACTGGTATAAGGTACAATGGAGAGCTACTTTCCTTCATAAATGGCTCTCTTCTTATTTCTATGTGTATTTTGAGGGATCTCCCCTAGGAGAAGAACCGAGGGTGTTATGCCAGGAGGTGATCCTCCCTTTTTTCATATGTTCCCGCGTTGCCAGAGGAAAGAAAAAGAGAAGCCATTTTATGGATGTGGAGGTTCCCATACTTCTGGGTTCTCCTGAGGTTCAAGGACACCCTAAGATCGCTCCCTCAGGTGGCACTGTGGCCCTCCCTCAGGAGAACCTGGGAACTTCCCTTACCACAAAATGCAGTATCTACTATCAAAACTATGACCTGTTCAATTTGTGACCATTAGATGGTTCTGGGGAGATTACCTTAGTACCTTTTCAGGTTTGGCAGAGTAATTAAATTACATTTGGAAATGTCAAATTTTCTGAAAATATCTCTTTGATATGCCAAAATTGAAGAATTACTGACATGGATGCAATTTTTTGTGAAACTAAGTTAATTTTCTATGGCACCTAAATTCTCTACTACATTGCACCATCTGACTTTGGTGGAGTATTTATTGTGTTTCCTCATTTTTGCAAGAAGAAACAATAAAACAAGTTGTAAAAGATCTCATTTTATTAGAGGTTTAGAGTCCAAGGAACCTACCAAAGAGGCTGCCAATATTTATTGCCAAAATTTCATAAATCATTCCTTTTATTGCCAAAGTGAAATTTGAAAAAAAAATAATTATTGGGCACCCTAGTCACCAACTTTGAAAAGGTACTGCAGTATTATTTGCATTGATGTTGTTAAAGGCAAGGCAATCCTTATAAACCATACTTATGAAATACCGTGATATTTACCATAAGCGCCTTCTTCTTCCTCAACTATCTTGATATTCTGCTCATAGTCTTCCCAGTGACACCCATCGAGAAGGAAGGGGTAGACGAGTGGCGCCACTAGGCTAATTCAACTACTGATTTATCAAGAGGGTTGGATCAATCAGGTTTGACAAGAAGAGCGACGTCGTACGGTCACCGTCAGGCTGATGGCAGTTGCGGGGCTGTTCGCGTGAAGGAATCTTCCTTCGTCATCGAGAACTTGACTGTTCGTGAGGTGACCTGTGGAGGAGCACTGACGGCGGGATGTACGGAGCATAGTTGCACTAGTGGCACCTTAGCAAGTTAGCATCGGCTTGGAACGGTCTGGGCGGTCGCTGCGCAGACGATGATGATTTAAATTGGTTTTCACAAACTCAGGCATGTCGGGCGCGACAGTCGCCAGCAATCAGAAGCTGATGCTGCTGCTGCTTCGGCATTCATGGGTTTCAATTCCCGCATTACCCTACTTAGGGTTTCTTTCCTTTCGACCAACAACGGTTGATTGAAGCATTTCCTTGAGTACACTTGGTCTTTGCTCCGCGCTGTTTCGCGTTCTTGGGTTGGAAAAGGAGAGGGGAACGGAAATGGTAGCTAGGGTTTGTCTTAGACCAGGAAGAGAGGATTCATGAAGCAAGATGGCGGAGCTCACGGTGGGTCCTCCCAGCGGTTTGGGACATCATCATGTCATATCGGCACCTTTGGGTGACGAGAGAGAGCATCGCAACCAGACTGGAAGCGACATTGATGTTCCGTTCGGGGACCGTTCCAAGAAGGATGCTTTTAGAAAAGGCAGGTCTTACAAGAAAGGGAATTGGACGGCGGCTGAAATCCTAGTGTTACAGGTCAGTCTTCTGAGTACCTGCTGCCAATCTCCTCCAAATTCCTCCTCGAAATTAAAAAAAATGTTCTACGCATTTGTTGGAATCTGTAGGGTGGTGGCCTTCCATGAGCAAGAGTGTAATAAGGTCTTGTCGCCAAAATCAGTCTAAATCGTAGAGAGAGCATTCTTTTAGGGTTTACGACAGACTCCACTTGTTCGTTGGCTCAAGTATGCTGGATGATAAAGTGATTAAATTAGCAAAGAACTGAAGATGCCTACAAGTTTCAGGAATACAGAAATGATATATCAATAACTCTATAGGTTTGATCATCTTTTTTGAGACAAAAGAGGCTAGAAGAATCCAACTGCTGCTTCTTTTTGCAGGCAGGGAGACGAGAGGATTTTGACAGGATTCGGAAGGCCAACTTGAAAGAGAGACATAAGACTGCACAAGAGAGATGGAAATGGATAGAGGATTATGGGTGGAGTAATGGGGTCCATAAAAGTGCACAGCAATGTCAAGATAAGTGGGAACTTTTGGTGTCAGAATTCAAAAAAGTCAATGATCATGAGAAGACCATTCCTGGTGGCCAGAAATCCTACTGGGACATGTCTAAGGAAGAGAGGAAAAAGACAGCTATGCCACCCAATTTTTACAAGGAGGTGTATAATGCATTGGCAGAATGGTACATTAAGGGCCGACCAGCTGACCCCGGGGAGTTGGACACTTCCGCCCCTTTGCATCACACAGGTTTGTCTTTGCTCTTCAAGTATGTTATACCTACTTCACATGAAGCAACATGAGTACATTTTTTGTAGCTGGGTACTCTACATCTTTCCTGCTTCAAAACTGCAGCTTCAATGCCATTTTGGTCCAAAAAGAGATGGTAATTTTTGAATTAAGTGTTAAAGCTCTCCAGACCATTGTGAGTTTGCCAAGGCCTTTCTTAGCATTATGTTGCCAAAATTCATCTGGAATCCAGCTTTGTAGTAGTGCAGCACATGGTACCCTCTCTCTCATTTCCCCAGACTGCATTAATAAGTGGAGAATTCATCTTATCCAGTTGTTTACCATCTGTGAAGACATGTAAAGAGACATACATGACCTTGGTCTCACCTTGGTCATCAGAGGCTTGTCTTGTTTTTGGAAACATCAACTGCATTTTTGGGTTCCTCTGAAAGGTATCTGAAAAATAAGTATATCTATGCTCAAAGCCCCCTTGACCAACTCCTTAGGTTTTCTTTTCTTCCAAATGGGCTTTGCATGATGCTGAAAAACTTGTGGGTTTCTTTCTTTATCACAAATGTTGAGGCAAAATTAATAGTTCCTTTGCAACTAATCTCAATCCAAAAGCTTGTTCAAGCTTAAACATTGATGCTCTTCGGTTTGGGTGTCTGAATGCACATAAGGAGAGGTGCCTGATGTGCAGATTTTGTAATTTCTCAAATCAAATGCCTGATGGTTTTTACTGAAGTGGATGGGTGAAAGCAGGGGCCTCACATAGGAGTCTGCCCACAGCAAGTGATGCAGAGCTTTCAGACTCAGAGGATTTTGATGCTGATGGTGACCCAGATGTGCTTATGAGGAAAAGGAAGAGGAAGTCATCTATGTTTCCATTATCAGAAGACATGAGCTTGGCTTTAATCCTGAAGAAGAATAACAAGAAGGTGATTGAAGCAATGCTGGAAAGTGAGGATCGCAAAGACAAGCGCCACAAGGAGGAAATGGAAATGGAGGAAAAAAAGCTTGAGTTTGAGAGGGAAAAGTTTCGAAGTACACTGCAGCTTGGGGCTGGCTATATTGGAGCTTTGAACAGCATTGGTGATGGTGTTAAACAGCTTGGAGCTGCACTTACTGCAAGTTCACACACATGAAGGATATTTGGATACAATTTGTTAAGTCCTCATACAGTGGATAGCCTCTGAAACATCAGTACTGGCAGTCTCGCAGTAAGCATTTCATTGCTTACAGTGCTTTCATTGAGATCATTTGCATTGTAGTGTGGGCCAGAAGCATAGATTGTCCAATGTGCAGAATGTGAGGATCTTTTATGAGCTTGTGGAGTGGCATGGACTGGTGGTCAGTGTGTAATAATTCAGTACTAGGTAGGTGCATATCCTTTAGTGGGTATGTGGCTGTCCTTAAAAATCCGAGACAGTAAAACAATGCAGAGAGCAAAGGTAACTTGCAGTCCTCAATCAACCATGAATCCTAACTAGATATTTCACAGATTCCTTTCTTTTGTCTGTGTTAAACAGCTCTCATGTACTTTTGTGAATGTGGTAAAGAAAGTTGCACAACCTGAGAACTTTTAAGCTTAGGCGATTTCCTTGCCATTTCTCTCAGCTACTGTTTCTCTTATTCTGGTCAAACATCATCATACACCTTTTGTTTTGGTTCTCAGGCATTACCCTCCAAGGCATATAGTCTGTGTGATCTTGACAGCTTGGAGCTCCAGGAAGGTAAAATTGGAGTACTTTATGGGTGTATTGTAACTTTGACATTCAGCCTTCATCACATAATCCAGATTACCTGCCAGTGATCAGTGGTATTCTAGCAGTGGTTACTCCCATCATCAATTTCTCTTTACCAAAAATTGCATTGCTGAGCATTTCATGGCTCTGTACCCTCCATTCAGAAGTGAGCAACTTTCTTTCATGGTTCCCATACTTTGAAAATGGCCGAGTGTGCTCATGAGAGGTTTCCTCTTAATGGTTCAATAACATTGATTTAGAATTCTTGCCAGTTCCTATTTTTTGACAAACACTGACTGAAAATCATGTCAGCCTGGAACCATTTCCAGTTGTGATTACTGATTGTGTCTGTTGCATTTGACTCTCATGATATTGTTAAGCTGTGTGTTACAGGGCAGAGTAGACCCCTTGCCCTCAGAGAAATGGGCTTTCTGTGGCATTCCAATCTGATGATTGCAGGGTCTTGAGAATTCTTTTACCTACAGGGCATCTTGGGATGGTTTTCCAAGATACTTTGACCTTTTGGTTGTTTTACTGAACTGTACTAATTGAGGAGGAGGCTTTGTGGGCTGTGCAGAAATACTGGCCTGTGGTGAGGCCACTGTTACCTCAGCTTTCCCAGCCATTCCAGAGGCCCACTTTTAGGTTTTCCATTTTCTGACCCCATGTTTGCTGTGCTTTTTCTTACTTGGCTTAGGGCAACAGTTCATTAAGTACTAATTGCTATTCCCACTTATGGTATTAGTGATTTGACTCAAAAGGAAATGCCATGAGACCTTTTAACCAAATTTTTTTAAATTGTGTGATGGGGGACTAAGACTTCCAACTGCTGATTTGAAAGACACTTTAGAGCTAGCTGGCAAAGTACAGCATTTTGGGTAAAAGGTATGAGATCTCTCTAGTTCAACTATTGCAGACACTACAGGTTGAAAACACGATTGTGTCAATTGATTCTGCATTTTTTCTAGATTCCTGCATTCATCCTTGGATCTCTCCAGTTTGTAGCTATATTGATAATTCTTTTCCTGCCTCTCTATTTTCCACTCTTTTGGTTAGTTCAGCTGATTGTCTGGAATGCCACCCTATTAGGTTTTTGAGAAGGGAGAGACCATATTTTTCTGACATCAATGAGGACTAATTATTTTAGGTATGTAAATAGGGAGAAATGAGTATGTGAAGAAGCTTCCCACCAGCACTTGTCATGGCTTTTGCTGTGATGCATCTTCATCATCTCCGCACTGTCTATCAGGTCTGTGCACTCATCTTATCTCCTGATTTTCAATTAACTGTTGAGTCTATGTGGATATACAAAGGTCTTTTCATGATGAGTTTGCATCATACACAGAGTTAAAGTTGAAGTGGTGGCATGCTGATCGAGTCAAAGATCACCTTGTTGCTTTGTGGGCATTGACTCAAATGAGGTGGAGCACACTCTTTCATAGAACACAACAACTCAACATTAGGCACATTTTGTATATTACATATGGATATTCTTGAAGGCAGCCATGGGGGTGCTGAACATTGCACATGGAAGTTCATCCACAATCTGTGGTCGCTAGTCATCCATAGATGTGGTTGTGGCTAATCAGATCTCTCTTATCAACTACATTTAGTGGAATTCATGAGAAAGAAGCATGTCAACAGTTATGACAAAGCTTTGTTTTGAGTTCTTCCTTGTTTTTCCTCGTAGCTATTGCAGATATTTTTGAAAAGCATGGATGGAATGAAATCAAACTCCATGCTTGTTAGGAAACCTTTGGCATGGAGTTTTAACCAAACAAGAGATTGTGGTTCAAGGCCACCCCAACCACCCAATGGATTACACAATGTGTGCTCGGGCCATATTATGCATACTAGGTCATAAGGACATGTTGGTTAGAGGAACAATGTTAGATCCCTTGGTGTTACCTTGTATTTATGGGAGGAAATTGCATACTATTGATTGGGATGGTGAACAGGAGGAAGTTGCATGACTTCTCTACCAATAAGGTTCATTGGGGGGGATCGATTCAAAAAAATGTTGGTCAAATTTTCAAGCCTTTCGAATGGTTTGGAGTTCTTGGAGAGAAATATTCATTATCAAGATAAACCCCTTAGCATTGAATGGCGATGTTAGGGGCATGTGATATGCCATTCATTTAGGCCTCTACATTCAATATCATGTTGCACTATATATACTTAATGTGGCATGTTTTAAACATGTCAAGCAATGTTCATAACTTGCTATGAACATTGGGTTTTTTTTGGTTGCACTTACATCTTGAACAAACAAAGGTTAGAGGGAGAAAAAACATGTGGCAATACTTTTTGTGTTTGCATTAAAAATCCTTGGCCAATTTAATATTTTTCACAGGCCACCATTACACACAGTTCTAACCTTCAAACTGTACTTTAAAAACTCCCCAATGGACTACCTGAAACCACTATGTGAAAACAATAAAATAGTGTTGATGGTGACCACCACCAAAACCCCACCTTGTAATAATCACGAAGGTGTTGCAATAATTTTCACTATACCCCCATATCTAAGTGCATGATGTTGGGTGCAATAGAAGCCATTCACACTAGTGATTGTGTGGGAATTTAATCACCACCCTCACATGTGAGTTATGTCCTCATGCCTTAGGATGAGTTTGAGGTTGCAAGAGTGAGAAAGGGGTGTATGCATTTTATAGTGATTCATTTTAAGTAGATATAACATTTCATATAAGTCCTTAGCAAGTTTTTGAAAAGTTTCCAAATGAACATGATTCTTATTTTATAAGATTTTAGTATTATAATCTTTAATTACTAAATGTCTAGTATTGTGTTTGTAATAGGTTCTAACATTCATGAAGGTTGAAAAATGGTGGGTACTTGGTCTATTTGTATTGATGGTGAATGTTAATGAGAAAATTCAATAACATGTATGAAATGTGAAAATCGGTTCTATCATTTAAAATCGGTGTTGTAATAATAGGTAGTTGGCAAAACAAGTGATCAATAAAACAGATTGTGCAAATAGATTTAAATATAAGATTTAAACTTTTGACTATTTAAACTTTTCTTACTTGTTAGTTATTGTTTAAACCTAGCAAGTAGTGATTGTTTATGTTGAATAGGATAGTTGAGTTTGAAATTTGTATATAAGAATTCAAACTTTGAATAGACATGTTCTTAATTTTTCATGTTCATGTTTATTTTGTTGTTTTCATTGACAAATGAATTGACATTTCTTTTTTGAATTTTTTTTTTGATAACTTGTGTTTTACAATATTTTTAGGAAGTAAAAATCTTGTATAACAATAAATTGTTGTTGTATAAACATGCTAACAAATATAGAAATGTTGTAATAAAATAGAACATGTGAGGAGAAAACTAAAAAAAATAGAAACAAAATTTAATAGTGGGGAATATAAAAGAATCCCATTAATATTTGGAAACCATGTAGTGGATCAAAATTTAAAATGTTCATGTTAGATTTAATTTAATGATTTTAATTGATTAACTTCCTTTACTTCAACTATGTAAATTTTTTTTTTATGTTAGTTTTTAGGTTATGTTGTGTTGTTAAGTTTAAATTTTTTATTTTTATCATATTTAGAGAATATTTGTGTAAAAAAGTAATGTGTTAAGATTTTTTTGTTTATTAGTATATTATGTAAGGGGGTCAATTTCTAATTTTTAACTATTGATAAAAGCTTGTTTGTCGCAACTTTAACATAAGGCTTGCAATTAAATGTGGAGTGCAAGAACATATGAGGTCAATAGAATATGTTCAAGAATGAAACACATTTTCACAAATGGGAGAGAATACAAGAAAGTGAACCTAATGACTTCCAAAGTGCATTCTCATTTTAAAAGTTGCATTCATGTGAAAGTGCCAAATATTTAGAGCCTTAATTGAAAGGGCAAATGGTCACCAATTTGAACCCCCAAAATACCATTAAAAAGGTGTTATAGTGTAGCTACCTAAAATGCCCTTGCATGGTTGATTTAGACCTGAAATGCATGAATTATGATTAAAAAAAAGTTTTAAAGTCAAATTAAAAATTTGATTCCTGACCACAAATCAATCTAAAATAGGGGTCAAATGAGTTTTGATTAAGGCACACCATACATTGTTGAAAAGATCTTTTTAAGGGCTATAAGATATTGCCCCCACATGCTCCAAACATGCTTGATTTTAAAGGAAGATATAAGCACCAAAGTATTTGGTTAGTAAAAGTTTTAGTTTTGGGAATCCCAAGAAAAAATGTCATTTGGATGTAGCCCTTACGAAAAGTCACTAAACATACTATAGGGAAGGGAGTGGTGCTTCCTCCCAAAGGTTGCAGGCCATATAAAACTTAAATTTGAGATTATCCCTACTAAGTCCATTGCACCTCTTGCATCCAACTTGCATTAACCACCTTCTTTGTTTGGTTGTGCAAGTTAATTTCATATTGAACTCTAGGTTGTGAATTTGTCCTAGTCCCATCACAAATTTCTAGCATGCCTTCCTACCCCAAAAATGTTATGATTTAGGGAATGTGCCTTGATTTTTTATTTATTTATTATTTTCACTATGGGACTCACATTTAGGTATTTCAAGGAGTTTGGGGGTGTGTCATTGTTGAATAGTAAAATAATGTAACACAATTTCTTAACAAATAGGTTCAAATAAAAAAATGTCAAAGGTGGTTACAAAAAAATTTAGGAGGCAATTAAAACTAATTGTTCAACAACCTACATTCGAAAATATACTAACACGAGAAGAACAAATTAATCAACTTTAAAAAGCCCAACTTTTGGGTGTTTTAGATATGGATGCACTACAATAGTGGGAAGTTGGAAATCAATGACAACTATTAATAGGATAAGAAGTTAATAGGAATCACAAGTACATGTTGTCAACCACAATTTACATTGCAAGTTTCAAACAAACAATGGGAAATCAACTTGCAACCCGGTGGAAAAACAACTCAACATGCTTGAAATGTTGAGGAAGCTAAATCTACCCAACGATAATGGCAATCTACAATTCTTGATTATCATACTCCTAGAATGGGTGTAATGCCATTTATCAACAAAGTTTATTATAATAAATGTTCAAAACAATGAACATATTTCAAATATTGAACTTGTTATTGTTGATTTTCAAAACAAGAATTTATTCAATTTTTGAATTAGGTGGAATAGCTTCAACATCTTGACAAGAGACCCATGAACCAACTAGTTGTTTTACTTAATTTAGGATTAATTGGGCACAAATAATATCCATTGTTGTTTGACAAAATCAATTACCTTTCAATGTTTTGTCATCTAAATTAGTTAATTACGAACAAGGGAAACATAACCATGTACCTCTGAACATACAAGTTTAAAAGGAGAATATCAATCTTGAAGTTAGAACCTATAATTATTAGCTATCAACATGTTGGTCAAGATTTCAAAATTTGTTATTTTGTGAATGAAAATTTTGTTGACTTTTTAAGGAGGTGATGAACACTTCATGATACTATTCTAAGCATTTCAACAAGGTTTTTGTTGCACCTTTGTGAAAGAATTTCACATAATTTATTACAAGGAGTGAAACAATACCAACCACTCAACCAACAGGTTGGCAACAACTTATTATACCAATTGTATTAGGTCAAAAAAATAATATACCTTTTTATTTTATTTTATGTGGTACAATGTAACAACAATGTTGTCTATGTATGGATTCAAGTTTGTATCCAAGATATTTTAGTGGGATGAAGATGATTGAACTTGTTAATCCCATAACCACTATAGGTTATATGGTAGGGTATCCTTATCTAAGGCCATATCAACCTATAATGATAACAAAAAGTACCCCCTATTCAATTGGAATTCATGTTACTATACCGGTTCAACTTGTTGTGTATCAATGTAAACCACATGTTATTATTCATAACAAAGTACCTATTTAATCAAATGTGCATGTCATAATGAATACAACTACGTTAGGAAATAACATTAGAGTACAACCAGCTAGGGAAGTTCAACCAAACCAATTGCCAGAGAAAAATCACACGCATCAACCACTTAGTGATTTACTAGAGGAGGCTCATTTGGAGGTGATTTGCGTAAACCGTGAATCCACTTAAAGGACCATCATTAAATCCACATGTTAGACCATTTGGTTGGCCAATACCAAATCCACGAATGTTTGTACCACCATGGTATCCTCTTGTTGCTACACAACTTATTGCAAAAACAAAAAGCAAAAAACCTTCTTGAAGTAGTAATATCCTACTTATGTTAAGGATATTGATCTTATTGTTCACATCAAAGTGTTGAAAAAAACAATAAAGCCAAATGGTGAAACAAATGAGATTGATAACATCAACCTATTTGGTTCTAAACTTAAAAATAACATTTTAGACACTACAACATATCATGGTTTTTCAAAAGGTTCAACTTGACTAAAGTGTTTACATTGACCAAAAGGATGTTCACTTTGACTAAAAACATGAGGAATGAAAAACACATGGTATTTTTAGTTGGTTTTTTTACTAAAGTGACCATTTTGACCAAGTGTTAAATTGTAGACTTAATTAAGAGGTACAAGTTTTTAAAATGATCCATCAAGATGCCCATGGCTTAATCAAATTGGTTATATTGAGTGGCCATGTTTAGTTAAATTCACCATATTAATTTAGTTAGCCGGCCTACTTGTTATGCCTACTAGGTTACCTACCTATCTACTTAACTACCACCTACTTACCCCTGTCTTACCTACATGTTATTTACCTACTATTTACCAAAGTTATCTATTTATCTATCCACCTACTTATCTACCTACCTATTTATTGATCCATCTACCACTTACTATTTACTTATTTAACATTTACCTATGTACTTACCTAGTTACTTCTTTATTTACCTACGTACCTACTTACATATTTATTTACCTACATACTTATATATATTTACCTACCTACTATTTACCTACATACTTACCTATGTTTTACATAAGTAAATATGTATATTTAAAAACATAGGTAGGTAAGTATGTGTACCTACCTATCTACCTAATTAGGTACTTACTTACCTACTTATGAAAAAAAACTGAAATTGAAATGTTGTTATACACATTGATAAAAGAAATTCATTTAAGTTCAAAGAACCATGTTAAATCCATTTGGTATCACATTGTTTTACAAAGTGGTGTGATGGTTTGATAACCAAAACATTGGTGTGAAGCCAAGGAAGCCAAGCTTCAATCCCTTTTACCAACATTTATTATGTGGAATATATATATTCATATATATACTTTGTATATGTGTGTAAATGTATAGTATTTAGGTGGGTTGTGGATAAATAGTTAGGAGGCCATGGTGGGTGGGTAGGCATGTATTATTTATTTATTTCATTTTTATATTAAAAATTTGAACTATTTTTAGGATTAAATTTTTTTGGTTGCCCAATTTTTTGTCCAATTTGACTAGTCAAAAAGACCATCTTAAGGTTAGTAAAAAAAACTACCAGTCAAGTTAAACATGTTCAAATTGACTTGTCAAGTATGACTAAGTGATCAAATTGACCAAATGTTAAAATGATTGGTTTTTGGTTTAATTTTCCAATCAAATAAACCATGATTTCTTGTAGTGAGAATGGGGTGAAAATTTCATTCAAGGTAGATGCAAGCTACAGTGGCTCATGTTTGGACAATTAAAAACTCTTTACAAGTCCCTAGGAAATTCATAAAAAATGTTCAAATGGACATGGTTGTTATTTTAAAATTTTCATTATTGTAATCTTTAACTAATAAATGTTTAATCACCTAAAAATCCTCACAAATATTCTACATCAACACTTACATTACCAAAAATTGATGTCATTTTTCAATTTAGAAGTCTTAAAAGGACAACTCACAAAGTCCATATGAATAATGCCCCAAATAAAACTTTCAAAAACATACATGCTTTTGGGACAAAGAAATTGAAAAACAAACAAGAATTATAATTCATAGGGACTTATGAAAATATGGCCTAATTTTAACCATTCAAAAGTCCTTAACTATTAAATGGTTAATGTTTCAAAAATATATATATATTTTTGGGTTTATTATTTCATAATACATCATATATTGAATCCCAATGACAAATTTGGAATGTGAATCAATAATTTTTTTTGCATTTTGTGATGTTCCATCAAACGAACAATCCATATTTTTTGATTTCAAAAGTTCATTACTTCTAGCAAATGATTTTTTAATCAATAAATAACCACACAATTCTTTTCATAATAAATTTGCTAGTTTAATCTAAGTCCCAATTTGTAGATTAAGGATATATTCATCACCATATGCATTTGAATGAAGGGTACCTAGGAACAATTGTTCATTTTGTCGTAAAAATGATCTTCTTAACCATGCATTCACCTTTCAAGATCATTCCAACTATACCTTCCTTGGGTTGGAGCAAGTTAAAATCAAACAATTTCATATTGTTATGAATGATGAAGAGGTTTATATGCAATTAAAAAACATTCAACAATAAACTTTTAAAAGGGTAAAGGTTTACTATGAGCAACTATTGAAGCCAACAAATTGTTTTATAAGTTAAAATTACTAATATTTTCCTTATTATTGTTTTTAGAATATGTTTATTACCTTACTTAAAACTAACTATGGAAAGGTATGAAGTGAGATACCTTCATGGAACATAAGGAAGCAGTAGTAGTTTGTGAAGAGAATGGACCTATTAACATTAGCCACAATGCCTTATTGATTACACCAAAAATGAATGTAGTAATAAAGCCTATTGTACATGCTGATTCAACAAAATCAACTATAACATGTACGAACTATGGAAAGATAGGTGATTCAATTGAAACCTATCATAATAAAAAAAAGGAAGTGCCAATAACACTTATTGTGCTAATAAAATCCATAGAACCAATTGTAGGGGTCACTACTCAACCTACTAAACCATTTAGGATACCTTTGACATATCCTTATACCATTTGTTCTAATATAAACCATTGATCTAGGGATTGTCCTAAAAAACATAATCATAAAATATGTTTTGAGCAAAATTGATTAATTCCAATACAATAATACCTAAGCTTCCTAAAACTAATAATGTACCAATCAATGTAATTGTTATTGTGATTACTTGAAGTCAAGTCATAGGAAAAATTATGAGATATCAAGAACCATTGAAGGTATACGGAAGAAAAGGTTGGTTGAAGGAATAACATATGTGGAATTCATTTACAAATGTAATAAAGTAGTTGTAAAACAACAATGTGCAACAATAACCTATGACTACAAATGGGTATTTGTAGTCCAATTGGGCAAGGTTTAAGACTGCAACAACTGGTGAACCAAATGGGAGACATCAACATGGTATTTTACCATCACAATTGGTGTACTCATAACTAATGTCTACAATGCAAACCCTAGAGCAAACACTAAAAGATATTGGTATATAGGTTTTGAGTACCAAATATACTATGGATCAATTGTTAGAAATGGTTCTTCAACGATATCTTTTGAAGCCAATTGAAAGATAAGAAACCAATGACAAAGAACATGTTTAACTTGAACTTGCAATATTTATAGTTACCATTGATCTTCAAATGACAATAATACAAGTACAAATAGGGAAGAACTTCATTGAGGATGTACGTTTGGATGGAAGATTTAAAGTTGACATTATCTTAAAAGGATTACATGTCCAATTAGGATTATCCAAACATAAATTGGCACCATACAATCAACATATGGCTCATCAAACTATTACTAAATCATTAAGTTTGATCAAGGACTTGAAAATGCATGTACATGGTATACCTTATACAATTACAATTATTGAAAAGTAATGTATTAAATTTTACC